>OGFN01000021.1_pt1 | contig 107623 bp, 79 predicted proteins | sample 1570921 | NCBI WGS metagenome assembly OGFN01 (sample SAMEA2581940, study PRJEB24529) | metagenome | biome: Human gut stool | place: China | collected 2011
GGCTTTCCTGCCGGACCGTCATTGTTCACAATGTATGCTTTCCCGTCTTCGTCGAAGAGAAATCCGGGGTCGATACCGCCCACTTCAGGCAAGAAAGTGGGATCACTCCAGCTTCCTTTCTTCGGATCATCCGTGGTGACGAAGAAGTTGCCGCCACCGTCTACGGCTGTAGTGATCAGATAGAACAGTCCGTTGTGAGGATTGTATTTGATGTCCGGAGCATAGATACCGCCACTGATGCGCAGGCCGTCGTACATAGGCAACTGTGAGGGGCGGTTGAGGACGTAGCCCAGTTGTTCCCAGTTCGTCAGATCTGTGCTGTGCCAGATGGGTACGCCGGGGTAGAAGGCGAAAGAGGAGTTGACCATATAATAGTCGTTTCCTACGCGGCAGATGCTCGGGTCGGGATAACAACCCGGTAACACGGGATTCAATGTGCCCGGTGTGGTAAGCTGATCAGTTGCTTTATCGATATCCTTAGGAGCTACCGTATATGTGAACTCATCGAACACGGCCTTTTTAGGTTCCAGAATTTCTTTCAGGAAGGGCTTAGGCTGATAGTTACGGTCGAAGAGTAGGGGATATTCCCGTCTTCCCGGTACGGGCCAGTCATTCTTCCAGGAGTCACCGTCCGATACTCCCCAGGCGGTTACACGTGTAATGACATCCGAGTGCTTAATGAAGAGTTCCATGAACGATTTCATACGTGCATTCCACAGATTGGAAACACTATCCGGCAGAGCTTCGGGATAGGGATTTAAGGCTTTCTCAAAGGCTACTTTGTCGGCAATATTTGCTCCGCGGTTTACGGTTGGCAAAGCACTCATGTCCCATTCCGTTATCATTACTTTAGCACCTGTGGAGGCAAAGGCGAGAAGGCTGGTTTCATATTCACCTATGCTCGGGTAATCCAATCCCATGTGTCCCTGCATACCTATGGCATCTACGCGCAATCCTTTTTCTTTGAGTGAATTGACCATGCGCACCACTGCATCGCGGCGTCCCGGTTCGTGCATGCCGTAGTCGTTATAGTAGAGTTCCGCTTCCGGGTCTGCCTCATGTGCATATTGGAAAGCCAGCGGGATATATTCTTCTCCAAGTATTTCGTAGAACTTGCTCCGGCGGTAGCTTCCGTCTCCTTCGATGGCTTCGTTTACTACGTCCCAGCCTTTAATGCGACCTTTGTACCTGCCTACGATGGTATGGATATGGCTTCTCAGCCGCTCTTTCAGGACTTCGGGTGAAACATTCTTTCCATCGGCATCTACGCAGAACCAAGGTGAGAGTTGGGAATGCCACACCAGGCAATGCCCGATGATGAACATTCCGTTATCCTCGCCGAACTTAACGAATTCGTCTGCCAGGCTAAAGTCATATCTGTCTTCTTCCGGGTGTATCACTTCACTTTTCATGCAGTTTTCGGCCACAATGGAGTTGAAGTGACGGCGTACCACATCGACTCCGCTGGTGTCGCGACCCACAGTCTGTTCGGAATTGATGGCGACACCAACGAGGAATTTATTACCGAGAATATCTTTTAGAGTCGGGTCTGCCGCAACAGGTTTGTCACTGTTGCAAGACATGAATGTAGCAGCACAAACTGATAGTGCTAAATACTTTAATTTCATTCTACTTTAGTATGATTAATAATCTTCTTTACTTCTGCGTTCCGTCAGTTCGGCCTGCATCTCTTCATTATACCTCTTTGTTATAGGATAGAAGTACAGCGCTATAACGCCGATGAAGAATGTAATTGCCGGAATAATACTGGATGAAAGCACGATACCATGAATAGCCGATTCGCTTTGTGCCACCCCTGCGCCTGATACATAACCAAAACCGGAGAGCAGGAAACCCAAAATAGCGCCACCGATACCCAAACCGGCTTTCAGTGCAAACACCACACCTGCAAACACGAAACCCGTTGCACGGCGGTGATTGATATATTCCGAATGATCCGCCACGTCAGCAATCATAGCCCAAAGCAACGGAACGGTAGGAGCGTATGCCAAACTCTTGAGGAAGTTCAGAACGAACATTGTCTCTACATCCGTTTCATTCGGGAAATAGAAGAAGGCGGTGAACACTGCCGTCAGAGCCAAACAAACGATAAACACCGATTTCTTTCCGAAACGGTTGGCCAGGAAGCCGGACAGGAAGATAACGCCGAAGAACTGTACCACTGCTCCCAGCATGTTGAACACACCGAATCCCACTTCATAAGCCTTTTCAGGACTGCTGACAATAAGGCCGAAAGCATTCAGTATCGTATAGCCCACTGAATCACTTGCCTGTGTAGCCACCAACCCCAGTTTATCGAGGAAGGCAAACAGTGCGCCCGAATCCACATAATTCTCAAAGTAGTAGTTCATTGCGCTTCCCCACATGGCAAGGGTCGTGAAAAGAAAGAGCGTCAGGATGAACATCGCCCGCCAGGGAATATTCCTGAATACATCCCTGATATCCTTCTTGGTATCAGTTTTCTGATTTGCCGGCGGCGTGATACGTTCACGGCTGGAGAAGAAGGTAATAACCAGGAACACGAAACCGATGACTGCAAATAAGGAGATAGTACACAGCCAACCGTGCCCCTTATCACCGCTTTCACCAGCAAACTTGCTTACCAACGGGAGCGTCAAGCCCTGCACCACAAACTGCGCAATAGTAGCAGCTACGAAACGGATAGACGTAATACTTGTACGTTCCTTGATGTCACTTGACATAACACCACCCAACGATGCGTACGGTGTATTGTTGAACGAGTAAAGCGTCATCAACAAGGTATAGGAGATTGTAGCGTACACCGCTACCAAACCTTTATCCTCGATGCCGGGATTGTAGAATGCCAACACATAGAACACCATGAACGGCAATGCAGTCCAGAGTACCCATGGGCGGTATTTGCCCCATTTGGTTTGTGTCCGGTCGGACAAAATACCTACGGTAGGGTCTACAAAAGCGTCCACAATGCGGGCAATCAGCATCACTGATCCTGCAATGGCGCCTTCCAGACCGAAGACATCGGTATAAAACTTGGTTTGGTAAATCATCATCATCTGGAACACGAGGTTCGCAGAGCAATCTCCTAAACTATAGCCAATCTTCTCGGCCATAGACACTTTTTGACTTAGTGCGTTCATAGTGCTGTATTATTCAGTTATTAATTGTCAGTAATCAGTTGTTCGCTTGCTGTTATCCGTTTCCGGTTGTCCGTCATTTATTATTCTCCAACGCACTTTCTGCCGCACGTTGTCCCAGGGTTTTCTTATCCAATGGATGTATATCGTTCCATTCGCCCAGGTCACTGTTGCGGATGAGGCGGGTGTTCCGGTTGGTTTCAGCTACTTTGGCCTGTTCCTTGCGCATTTCAGCCCAGGCCTGCCGACCGCTGACGTCATCTCGGGACAGGAAGTCTGCCAGCTCTACAATGTAGAAAGGTAATTCCGGGTTGCCGAATGTGTTGCGCCAATCAGCAATCAGAGCTGTCAGTAGTGCGGCGTATTCATTGCGGCGGTCCACATTGGACTCTCCCTGATACCAGAGTACACCACGGATGCCATAGTTTTGCAGCGGGGCAATCATGGCATTGTACAGGCATACCGGCTCGTAACAGAAGAACATCATTCCCGGAGCCGGAGGCATGGGAGCGCCCAATCTGTATTTCCATTCTCCTTGCAGGCTTACTTCTTCATTTCCGCAAATGATCTTATAAGGTTTCTCCTTCACAAAGTGAGGATAACTGTTATTGCTGATGAGGCGTATGGTTACTGTATTCTTTCCCGCTTTCAACACACCTGCCGGAATGGTATAGATGCGTGGAGGATACTGGTAGGAAATAGTACCTACGAATGTACCGTTCACATAGACGGAGTCTGCATCTACGATGCAACCTAAACGCAAGGTCGCTTCTTTTCCGTTCCAGTCTTGCGGTACTTCCACTTCCTTGCGGAACCAGTGCGAACCGTTTATAGGATTCAAACCGTTGGTTCCCCAGTCGGTAGAGAATAAATCAACGGTCTTCCAGTCTTTATCATTGTAGTTGGCGGCATACCAAGGTGTTGCTTCGTGCAGTCCTGCATCTCCCCGGTATAGGGAAGTGTTCCAGCGATAGAAGCTCAAACCTTCTGTCTGTTTAATGCTTTTCAGATAAGCATCATCCTCATATTGCCGTTTATCATTAATATACTTCGGAAATTCTTTCAGTCCTTCTTCGCTTATCCATGCCTCAACGGGAGTTCCGCCCCAACTGGAGTTTATCAGTCCGACGGGTATGCTGTTCTTTTCATACATGGCTTTGGCAAAGAAATAGCCCAAAGCGGAGAAGTTCATGACGTTTTCCTGCGTCAGTGGTTTCCAGGCAACGTAATCCGGCAAGTCCGCTTGCGGTGCATGGAAGTTGAAGATATTAGGTACTTTCAACTGCCGTATATTTGTGTTCTCATAAGCGGCAATTTCATCACGGAACATATCTGTTACCCGGCTGACAGGTAGTTCCATATTGGATTGGCCGGAGCACAACCATACATCTCCTACCAGAATATCTTTCAGTTCGATGTCATTAACTTGCAGAATGTAAGGTCCGCCCGGTTTCATTGCAGGCAGGGTGAGGGTCCACCTACCGTTTGCATCTGCTGTAACCGTGTAAGCTACTTTCAGTTTACCACCTTTTACACCTGTAGGGGTGGCATTCTTTAGGAACTTCACCTGTACACTTTCTCCGGCATCTGCCGTGCCCCATACTTTGATGGGTTGCTCGCGTTGCAATACCATTCCGTCAGAAATCAAAGCAGGCAACTTTACCTTTGCGTCCACCATGGAAGTAGCGCAAAGGCAAAGCAGCACTGCCAGACTCAACCTAACTTTATTAAAACTAACCTTATTCATATCTAATTTTATCTTTTACCCACGACTTAACTACTACCTACTTATACTCGTACAATTTCACATGAAGTATCTGGAAATCTCCCACTGAGATGCGTACATGTCGCCCTTGGTGATCCTGATCACCATTCAGACGACGGATATAAGAGAGCGTACCGTCCTCGTTCACCTTCACTTCATCTACGGAACCGATGCCGCAACGTTCTCCTTTCCACATCACCTTATCGCTTATCACTCCATCACTTATCACTTTATCACCCTTTCCTCCTGCCTGGGCAAATCCGTCTTCGCCCAACGCCTGGACTTTGGCCTGATTTTCTGTAGCTTTCTCAAACTTGATAACGATACCGCTACCTGCTACGATATACTCATTGGGTGCCAGTCTTAATAATACACCTCCACCTTCGGGCCATACACTGCCATCGATGGCGCGCGCATCCCATGGAAGGGTAAAGAAATGGCGGCAAGTTATCTTCAGATCATCCTGATAAATGATACGTTCCTTATTTTCCTGATCGAAAAGTAATCCTTTCATTGTCCCTTTACCTTGATGCTTAGCCAGCAGCGGCATGAACTCCTTTAGCGTACGATAGCTTTTTACCAACGGAGAGTTAGGAGAGTCGGAACCACCTTCGATAGAGAACGGACTGATGCCGATGGCATCATGTTCACCAAAGATGTAGAAAGCTCTTACGCCATTATTGTCTGTTAGTTTGATTTCGGGGATAAACAGCGGGTTGTTGTGCAATTTATATTGGGCTACCCAGTCTGTAAAGCCATTGTCGTACAGGTCGGGAGCAAGAAGGTCGATGCTGGGCGCTCCGCAATGCCATATATCAATAAGGTGTGCCAGCGGACCAGCAGAAGGATATTCTCCCGGCTTCCGGTTACGGCTGTTCATGGCAGCGTTCACATATAGTGGAATATTGTAGATGAACCGGGCGCTTTGTGCCATTCTTTCCACATAGCGGGCGTAGTGCCAGGCCATAAATAATTCATCGGTGTAGATATCGGCTCCGAATACTTCTTGCCAGGTACCTTGCTTCTTGCTACCTTGGCTTTCCCATTTTTCAAGCATCCGGGGATGGAGTGTTTTCTTATTTTTCTGCAAGTAGCTCATTAATTCCGCAGGCACCGATGCATTAAACAGTGCGTTGGCTTCTTTAGAATAGTCTCTTGCATCTTCCAGCATGCCTATCTCATTTTCTATCTGTATCATGATGACGGTACCTTCCTCTTTATCGATGGTTGCGACGTGTTCCAACCACCCGGAAAAAGCACGGTTGTCGGCTTGGAATACATTTTCAGAGAATGCGCTGGCTATTTCGAGTGGTTTTCCTTTTTGTGTATAAGCACGCGGATATTTCTTATAGTTTTCTTTGAACCAGAGGGGAGCATAGCAACTCATGGAGTTTTTCCAGGCACCGAACCAAAGAAAGATAACTTTCAGATCGTTCTGCCGGGCTTGACGGATAACTTTATCTGTGAGGGTGAAGTCGAATTGTCCTTCTTGCGGTTCTATCAAATCCCAGTATGCGGGAACGAGTACTGTATTCAGTCCCATTTGTTGCAGCTTCGGGAAGATACTTTCGATATCTTCTGTGCATGCTGCCGATGAATTTCCTAATTCACCGCCTAAAACAAGAAATGGTTTACCGTCTACTACTAATTGAGTAGCGGTACCTTGTTTTTGTAATGTACTTTTTTGAGCATTTACATACCCAACTGTCATTACACTCAAAACTAAAATGAAAATCCAATTCTTCATTGTTTGTCTCTGGTATTGATTTGAGATGTTTTCCATTGCAACAAAGATAGTGAGCTATAATTTAAAAAACTTTTCGCAATGTTGCAGAAAACTTCATTTCGGTTACATTATCCCCGAATGATGTTACATAATTTTTTGTTTATCGTACATCTTCCTGTTTCAGGGGATAAAACGGATGTTTTTACCGGATTTGCTGAATGATTGGGTGAATGGAATCCGGTAAGGCCGGAGCCTTACCGGATTTCTTGTTTTCACTTATTGATCAGCGGGAGTTTCTTCCTCTTTCACTTCGTAGGCTGCTTTCCAGTCGTCGCCGGTGAAGTCTTCGCTGATGTCACGTCCGGCAATACCGTCGCACACGCCCTTATAGGCCGGCTTGCGGGCATAGTTGGCATCGAAGAGATTGGGAGTGTCGCCTGTGAACCAGCCGGTGTGTTCGTCTGCGTGGTCGGACAAACTCCAGATGGTAAAGCCGGATTGCTGCGTAGCGGGCACGTTCTCCTTATAAGACTCGATAATCCAGCGATAGACATCCGCCTGTTTCATTAGCTGTTCGGCCGACGGATTAGCTGTAGGCTCATAAGTGTGGCGTACGTCAAGCTCGGTAATACGGATAATCTTACCCGTAGCGGCAAGTTTTTTGAACATTTCATCTATCTTTTCACGAGTCAGATCGGCTGCTACGGCGTGCATCTGTGTGCCTATACCGTCTACGATTGGGGCATTCGTCTCGTTGTGTTCGTCAATGTACTTCACAAAGTTAATCAGGGCATCCAGCTTAGCAGGGCTGACTTCCAGATTGTAGTCGTTGACGAAGAGCTTGGTTTCAGGTCTGCAATACTTGCGGGCATATTCAAAGGCCTTGGTGGCGTATTCCATGCCCAGATAGTAGCCCCAGTAGAAGTGGTTGCTTGCCCAGTTCAGGTTCAGCCCATCTTGTTCTACGGGTGCGGTATCGGGATTGCCGTCTGCATCTTCGCTTCCAAACACACCGTTGATTCCACGTACGCCTTTCGTACTGTCGTCGATAGGTTCATTGATGACATCCCAGCCTATCATACGGTCGCCCATGTGCTCGGCCATGCCTTTAATCCAAGTTTCCATGGCACCCAAGAGGGCAGTACGTTTCTCTTCAGGCGTTTTGTAGATGTAGGTCACGCCTCCTGCGGCGCGGGCCAGGTTTTTGGCCTTGGGCTGTGCTTCCTCGTTCTTCAAACCGAATTTAAAGTCATCAATCCATATGGTGCTGCCCGGAGTACCGCCAAACTGAACACCGAAGCGGACGATGTCGGCAGGATCAGAGGCGTTGTAGGTAAATTCTCCTTCGCATAGTGTCCAGTCGTTCAGTGCCGTGAAGCTGTCCTTGTAGATACCCGAATAACTTGCATTCTGTCCGATGGCCTGTACGGCGATGTTCATGTCGCTTTTGGTATAGAACGAGAAAGCGTAAGTGGCTCCCACTTCCAGAGGGGTGTCGAGTGCCCAGAAGAGTTGACTGTCGTAGTTCGCGGCCGTTTCGTCGGTCATGGTGAAGCGGATGGCTGTGTCGTCCGTACGTCCCGGCACTTCTACACCGTATGTATATTTGCCCCACAGTCCGGTCCAACCGTTGGTGCCGTCGGCAAACGAAGGATTGGTGATGACGTTTTTCATCTTCTCTACCTTCTTCACGCCGAATTTCAGGTTGTCTATCCACACATTGCTGCCCGGTGTGCCGCCAAACTGGAAGCCTACACGGATAATATCGGTAGCCTCGGAAGCTGCGTTATAAGTGAATTCACCCGTCACGTGCAGCCAGTCGGCAGGAGCGGTATAGCTGTCCTTATAAATACCTGCGTATGATGCGTTCTGACCTATGAACTGCACGGCAATATCCATGTCGGACTTGATATCGGCAGAGAAAGCATACGTCACGCCGTCTTCCAAAGGGGAGGCGAGTGGCCAGAAAAGCTGGCAGTCGTAGTTCGCAGCCGTTTCTCCGGTCATGGTGAAGTGAATGGCATTATCGCTGTCCTTTCCGGGAGCTTCCACTGCATAAGTGTATTTTCCCCAAAGACCGGTCCATCCGTCGGTTCCGCTTTCGAAACCGGAGTTGGTAATGACATTCTCGCAGACATCGTCACCACCGGTATCCTCAATCACTACTTCGGGAGCAATCAGCGATTTCAGGTACATTTGTTTCTGCTGCGTGTGCCACAGAAAACAGTGTCCGTACATTTTGGCGTCTGCCGGAATGGCATTTACAAAAGCATCTATGGTAGCGAAGTTCAGTTCACCCTTGTTGCCCACCACTGCATCATGCTTCATGGCATTTCCGGTGGTAAAGGTGTTGAAGTTTGCATCGGCCAGTTGCTTCACAGTCCCGTTATTTATATAATAGTCTGCTCCGATGCCTAAGCCTACGGTCATATTCGGAATATACTCAGCCGCATATTCCTTGATACTCTTGTAGTTGGCTATTTTTTCGGTTAAACTTAGTGGAATATCGGAGAGGTCGGCTTGTCCGTGTCCGTCAGGAGTACCCCATTCCATCTTATTATCCTCGCAGGCAGCCAAAGTCAATGCCATTGCCATTGCGGGAAGGATGATTCTATTTAATTTCATACTTTTTCAGTTTTAAGTTCTTAAAATAGTTGACGAGTTGAGAAGGTCATTCTTCTTCATCCGGGAAATCGGATACGATGGTCTTCTTGCAAGGTACTACGCGCCAGTTGTCCACATAGATTTTCTGGTTGAAGAGTGTCGATTCCACCGTTACGCCTCCAAAGGTGAAGTTGGTGTTGACGAATCCCATGCCGAAGTTGCGGTAAGATGCTCCGTTGCGGTCGTCTATTACCATTTGGAAAGTAGCTTCCTCCTCATTTTCCAATAAGGTGGCATATTTGTTGAACTGGCTAAAAGGAATGGTGACGGTTTGCCAGCCTTCGGTGTAGAAGGGCACCACTACTCCCTCTTTAATCCAAGGTACGCAGAATGCCACGGCATTGTTGGTGCCATCATCGTCCGATCCAATGCCGCTAATATTGAAGTTGTTCATAAGCGATATTTGGATGTGACCTGTTCCACTCCAAGGTTGCGGTACGTAGATATCAAACTGGAAGGCCACTTCGTTCACAGGCGTTTCTGCCGGAATCAGTCCGGTCATGCGGTTCCAGTCATCGGTAGGCTCGTCATTACCTGCCGTCCACCACTCGGACACGCGCGGTTTACCTGAGACAGCGCCGCCTGCATCCAGCATACGTTGAGGTACCAGCAGGGCACATTTGCCTCGTTTCCCCAGCGGATCGTCCGCTACGTCGTGCTCATCGTCGCACATGGACTTGCCGGCATCCCAGCTCCAAAATCCCTGTACGCCGGTGCCGTCGAAGTCGAGAATCATACAGCTCTTTTCGTTGAAGTAGGCGGGAGTGACAGCGGTTCCGTTGGCACCTTCCGAGGTGATACTTCCGCCTTGGCTCACGCCACCCGGCATGGTGAACGAGTACCATTCGCCATCCTCATCGCTCTCTATGCCTGCAGGCACTTCCACGCCGCCCGGAAGGATCAACTTGAGTGTTTCTTGCAGGTTGGCTCCATAAACAATTACCTTTTCCCCCTCTAGTGGTAGAGTGTTGCTGATATGCGAGATTTGTGGGGAGGCGGCACGAACCACCAGATCCTTATAAACAAACTCCGAACCGTCTTTTACCAGACGGATGGTATTTCTCACTTCCTCTTCGGCTTCGGCCACGGGAGTTTCTTTGTTGAGTTGTACCAGCAATGACTGGTCGCTTACCAAAGCTCGATTAAAGTAAGTGTCATATCCGTTGATATACACTTTTCTCACTCCATACAGTCCGCTTCCGGACAGACGGATGACTTGTCCGAGCCGTGCAAACGTCACTTCGCGGTCGGGAACGGACGATTCCACGTCTTGCAGATAGACCTTATTCACTACAATCGGAGAGTTTTGCGCATCCTCCTCAAAATAGGCATCCTCGTCGTTGCAGGCAGTGAAGCCCATTGCCAGAAGTGCCATGCACAATAGTCGGGTATATTTCAGGTATTTCATGATTATTCGTTTATATTAGTTGAACAAATCTTCTTCAGAAACTTCTTTTTCTCCAAATTCATAAGCTACGGTCTGTAAGTTTCCGCCGGTATCGGGTTTCAGATAGGGGTTCTTGCTTTGGTCGGTGTCCGACATGGGCAATATGAGGCTGTTTGCCGTAGCTGTGGCTACACCGTTCCCCGGTTCCACATAGTCGGGGCTGATTTCATATACGCCCGATTCGGTCTGGTACTCGTAGCTGGCGTTACGCTGCTGGTGGTTCATGTAATTGATAACCTCCTGCTGGCGGTAATAGGAACGGCGTACGAGATCGTACCAATACTGTCCTTCGAAAGCAAATTCCATACGGCGTTCGTGGCGTAGGTCTTCGTAAGTAATGCTTTTTTTGCTTTCCATTTTTGCACGGGTGCGCACTCGGTTGAAATATTCCGTATCGGTGGTACTTGCACTGTTTCCCAAAACGGCTTCCGTATAATTCAGATAGACTTCGGCCAGACGCATCATGTAGGTATTGGTACCCGAGTTGCCCGGTTCGCTGATGCCGCCGTTGTCGGCCGTTGTGCCAATGACGTATTTCTTGATGTTGGCTCCCTGGTTGCCCGGATTCTCGGTCTCGCCATAGGTATAACCTCCGTTTTTCATATTCATGTCCGGATAGAACTCGCCATACGAAGCTACCGAATAGTGGCGGCGGACAGCATCGTCCACGGTTTTACCCAGTGTCTCATCCTTATAGGTTTTGAATTCTTCCCATAGGTTCCAAGAACAATAGGTGGCGCCTCCCCAGGCATCTTTGTCGGCCACCATCGTAGACCATGCGAGGAAGCGGACCATTGTATTGCCACAGGCGCTGCTGTTGGCCTGCGTGGCAGGTAACCATTGCAACTGGAAAAGGCTCTCGCTGTTATTGTTGAAGCTTTTGGCTGCGAACAAGTCTCCATAATTGTCTATCAGTCCGGCTCCCGATTCGGCAATCACCTTCAGGGCTGCCCGCTTCGCGAGATCAAGGTAGGTCTGGTTTCGTGTGCCACGGTTGAAATCGGTGGCAACGTTGCTTCCGTTATACAGGCCATCGGTGGTAAGTCCGGCCATAGAGAGGTAAACACGCGACAACATGCCGTAGGCACTGTAGCACGTCACCCGTCCTGCATCGGCAGGAGTCTTAGGCAGGTATTTGGCTGCATATTCCAGGTCGCGGATGGCAAACTCTATGACATCCACACCCGGGTTGGCGGGAACCACGTAATTGTTCACCATACTGGAGGTGTTGGTATAGATGATGCCCACTCCCCATAGGGAAGCGATGTACCAATAGGCCGTACCGCGCATGAAGCGTGCTTCGGCAATAGATGCACGCTTTGAGTCCTCGCTGAGGGTGGGGGCGGAATAGTCAGTGATATTGTTGATGGTATTGTTGGCCTGTGCCACTACGGAATAGAAGGAATTCCATGCATCGGTCAGACCTTGGCTCAGGGATGTTTCGCTTAGGTTGGTGTACGGGTAGATGTAGTCGGAATATTGGGCGGTGATGTTGTTGGCACGTCCATCGCCCATTCCATAATAGAACTTGTCATTAAAGCCTGCCCATACATAGTTGTAGAGAGGTGCGGTGGCTGCCCGTAATGCCGCTTCGGAGTCGAAGAAGGTCTGCTGGTTCAGGTCGTGCGTATTCTTCTGCTCCAGAAAGTCTTCGCATCCGGTCAGTGCCAGTACGCCTGTCAACGCAATAGTCGATATGATATATTTTGTTTTCATTGTCTTTTTTGTTTTAGGATTAGAATGATGCGGTCAAACCAAAGGTGTAGATGCGGGGCGAAGGATAACGTCCGTAGTCGATACCATTATATAAGGTATTCCCCCACAGACTGCCCACTTCCGGGTCGTAGCCTTTGTATTTGGTCCAAGTATATACATTCTGCAGGTTGGCATACACCTTCAGGTTCTGGATGGGAGTCTTCCCCAGCCATTTCTTGGGGAATGTGTAGCCCAGAGAGATGTTCTGTATGCGCAGATAAGAACCGTCTTCTATGTAGCGGTCGCTCACGCGCCAGTTGAAGTTTTTGGCACTGGCTGTGTAGAGGCGGGGTGACAAAGGGTCACCACCCGTTACGTGGAAGTTACGGAAGTCATCCGGTCCGTTGGGATCAATCTTCTCTACGATGGCATAGCCGGTGGATTTCAACAGGTTGCTGTTGGCGCCCGACTGTTCCAGCCAGCGACGGTTGTAGTTCAGTACGTCGTTGCCGTAGCTGCCACTCAGGAATATGGTCAGGTCGAAGCCCTTCCAGGAGAAGGTGTTTCCTATGCCATAGGTGAACTTAGGTTCGGGATTTCCGATAAATGTCTGGTCGTTGTTGTCTATTTTCCCGTCATTGTTAATGTCGGCAAAGATGTAATCGCCCAGCCACGTTTCTCCTTGGGCAATGCCTTGGTTGATGGGGCGTGCCACTTCCTTAACAGCTCCATTGGCATCTGTATAGTAGAAGTCGGTAGGTTCGTCAAAACGTCCGATTACCTTATATCCCCAGAACTGTGCGATGGGTTTTCCTGCTACGGAGTTGGTTACGGTTTGTGTATCTGAACCCACTTGCAGGGAGTAGGGCAGGCTACCGGTTTCGGTATCCATTTCCACCACCTTGTTGCGGTTGAGTGAGAATACGAAGTTGCTTCTCCATTGGAAGTCCTTGGTGTCGATGTTCACGGTATTCAGGGTCAGTTCCACACCTTTGTTCTCAAGCGAGCCTATATTGCTCCAGGGATTGCTGGCAGCACCTTGACCGGACGAGCCCAAGAATGCGGGTAGAGCCACTTGCAGCAGCATATCCTTGGTTTTCTTGTAGTAGAAGTCGGCGATGAACTCAATGCGGTTGTCGAAGAGGTTCAGATCCAGACCTAGGTTGGTGGAATAGGTCGTTTCCCACTTCAGGTCGGGATTAGCGGTATTGCCGTTCAGTACACCGTTACCCCACGGGGTGTTCTTGGTGGCAAGCAGGGCGATATAGGCCCAGTCTTGCACGTTCTGGTTACCGGTAGTACCCCAACCCAAGCGGATTTTCAGGTTGTTGATGATCGGATTGTCCTTGAGGAACGTCTCGTTGCTTGCTTTCCATGCCAGGGCTGCAGAAGGGAACCATCCCCAGCGGTTGTTTTTGGCAAACTTGGAAGAACCGTCGCGTCGGATGGTGGCCGTTAGCAGGTAGCGGTCGGCAAACGAGTAGAAGGCGCGTCCGAAGTAGGAAAGGATGGAGCTGTTGTCCTGATAACCCGAACCGTCCACTTGTCCGCCTGCACTGGGGTCTTGGGCGGAATTGGACAGATAGCCTGTGGCACGGCTCTCCTGGGTCTCCCAATGGTTTTCGCTCATTTCCTGTCCCACCATAACGTTGATGTTGTGCTTGTCGTTGAACGTGTGGTTGTAGGTCAGTATGTTGCGCCAGCTCCAGTATTTGGAATCATTCTTGGTCCAGCGACCCGTGCGGGTGTTGTTTACTTTCACACCGAAGGTGAAGTCCGGTTCATAATAGTAATACTTGTTCAGGTTGTAGTCGGTGGAGAGTTCTGTCTTCAGGGTCAGCCCTTTCAACAGCGCGGCTTCCAGATAGGTACTGAAACGGAAATTCTCTTTCTTGTTGTTGTTGGTGCGGATTTCGGTCAGTGCCACGGGGTTGTCGGGCATGTATTGGTCGTCCGGACCGTCATAGGACCCGTCTGCCGAAGTGACGGCGGTAGAAGGTTGCGATTGCAGGGCAGTCATGATAATGTTATTGTCGGCACCCACTTTTTGCTTGCTGTCCGACATGGAGAAGTTGATACCTCCCTTCAGCCAGCTCTTGATTTGAGCTTCCAGATTGCCTCGCAGGGAGAGACGTTTGAAGCCGGATCCCAAAGCGATACCTGCCTGATCCAAATAGCCTGCACTGAATGCGTAGGTCACTTTTTCCTGACCGCCTGTGATGGATATATTATGGCTGGTCATCAAGGCGTTGCGATACAGCTCGTCTTGCCAGTCGGTTCCTTCGCCCAGTAATTCAGGATTGACGAAATTGTTGCTATGAGCCACAATCTGTGCATCGGCACGCACGTTGTGGTGGGTGGCATATTCGCGTAAGTTCATCATTTCCAGTTTCTTGGGCATGCTTTGCCAGCCTACATAGCCATCGTAGGTGATGGTAGCCTCACCGGCTTTGCCTCGTTTAGTAGTAATCATGATGACACCGTTAGAAGCACGTGCACCATAGATGGCGGTGGCGGAAGCATCCTTCAGCACGTCCATGGAGACAATGTCCGAAGGGTTAATGCTGGACAACGGGTTGGAGGTTCCATTGTCACTGCTTGAAGAGTCTACTATTACGCCATCTATCACAAAGATAGGTTGATTAGTGGCGTTCAGTGAGTTGATACCACGGATGCGGATGGCGGAGCTACCGCCCGGTGTACCTGTGTTTGCCTGAATCTGCACACCGGCAGCACGGCCTTGCAATACTTGGTCGATAGAAGTCGGAACCGACTTCTTGATGGCCTGGTCATTAACCGATACCACCGAACCTGTCAGGTCTGAACGCTTCATCTGTCCGTAACCTACCACTACGACTTCGTCCAGCATTTCAGCATCTTCTTTCAGGGTAACGTTGATTTGTGTCTTCCCGGCTACAGGAATTTCTTGAGTCTTGTAGCCCACAAATGAAATTACGATGGTACTGTTGGATGGAACATTCAGCGTGAAGTTACCGTCAATGTCGGTAATAATACCGTTACTGGTGCCTTTCTGCACTACGCTCGCACCGATAACTGATTCTCCTGTGGCGTCCTTCACCACACCTTTCACAGTGATGTTCTGTGAAAATGCCCATAGAGGTATCAGGCATAATAAGAATAGAAGCCCCAAAGGCTTAAAACAATAATTTGTGCATTTCATAATGAAATTAATTTAGTTGGATAACAATAATATTCTCTTTCTTTATTAAAGATGTGAAGACGTGCATTTCATTTTTAAGTTTCCATATTTGTATTCAATTAGATTAAGTGATTAAACATTCCTTTTCGTTTGTGACAAAGATATTCTATAATATGAAGAAGCAGGCATTTTATTGTAGCCTGTGTTACATTTAAATGTAACATGACTTTTCCATGTGTTACAAAATCATTTGCTGGTGTTACGTTCGGGCTTAATTGACACCCGAAAGATACATATTCAAGTGATAAATCCCATATTTTCTTGTTTTTTTCTTTCTGATGGTACTTATGAGTAAAATATGCAAATCAGGAGTTGAATTATGTTCGTTATTATACGGTTATGAGTTAAACCAATGCTTGAAATTTACTCTTCTATATTTACATCTGACCCGAGTCGTTATTTGAGGTACCCTCAGTCGTTATTTTAGGCAACCTCAGTCGTTATGTGAGGGTACCTCAGTCGTTATGTGAGATGCAGTCCTCTTAAAATCCTGAAATACAGAGCACTACAACCTCACATTTTCATCTTTTTATTTAAAAATCAAGATTTTCGGACAAAAGTGAACGGTAATTTATCTTTAAACTTATAATTGACTACACGAAAGCAGTCGCCATCAACGGACTAAAAACTCATTTCTGGCGGAATATGAATTAATTCCGAAAGTTTTCACTATCTTTGTTTACCTTTAAGTATAGAATGCAATGAAAACAGCTCCTAACAAAGCCCCCCTTATAGTCTTATTGTTGTGCTTGGTTGTTCTGCCTTTGGCAGCGCAGACCGGTAAGTTTTATTCCACTAACAATGAATTATCCAGCAGTCTTATCAACCAGATATTTCAGGATAAGCGTGGATTCATCTGGATAGCTACTGAGTACGGACTGAACCGTTTCGATGGGCTTCGGTTTTCTAACTATAAACATGTGTCCGGCGACTCCACTTCCATCAAAAACAATTATGTGCGCACGCTTTTTGAAGACAGTCGGCAGAATCTGCTGGTAGGCTGCATTGACGGGTTGATGAAGTATGATTCGGAAACAGATACTTTCCGGGAGATTCCAATGATACGTGCGGGCAAGCGGGTTTTTCCACACATCACGCAGATGCAGAAATTGCATAATGGTGAGATTTGGGTGGTAACTACCGGGCAGGGCATTTTCCGCTTGGACGAAGAGAAGCAGCAGGCGGAGTCCATTGACGCTATCATGAGGCAAGTGAATTATAACTTTCAGTCGAACTTATACGAAGACTCTCATTACAATATATGGATCGGTACGGAAGGACATGGATTGATCTGCTATCTGCCTGATACGCAGGAAGTTCGTGTGTTCAGATACCCGGTGATTAATGATAACTATGTGTCGGCTATCGGTGAAGATAAGTACGGGAATTTGTTTATTGGCACTCAAAAGCATGGCTTGTCCCGTTATGAGCGTGAGCAGAACCGCTTTGTTCCTGTTCCCTATATGGGCGGTGAGGAACTGTCCATCTATTGTCTGACGTTAGTGGACGACCGTTTGCTGATCGGTACCGACGGTCAGGGACTGAAGACTTACAACCGGATGACCGGAAAGATAGAGGATTATAGTATCAATTCCGCGCCGCTGGATTTTTCGGAAGGAAAGATACACACTATCATGGAAGACCGAGACAAGAACCTGTGGGTAGGATTATTTCAGAAGGGTATTGTACTGATGCCGAAGCAGGAAAATCCGTTTGAGTATTATGGCAATAAGTCCATTCATTATAATCCCATCGGACAAGGATGTGTAATGTCTATTTATCAGGACAGTAATCGTCATCTGTGGGTAGGGGCGGACAATGAAGGAATATTTGAACTGGATGCGGAAGGAAAGAGGCTGCGACATTATCAGCCCGGCAATGACCCGCGTTCGATGGCTAATACTATTATGTGTATGTACGAGGATACGAACGGAGATTTTTGGCTCGGCACGTACACCCGGGGATTGGCAAAACTAAACCGAAGAACCGGTGAGTGTGAGTACCCGCTGCCCGTTGACAACGAAAAGATATTCTCAATTACGGAAGACCGGCATAAGAATCTTTATATCGCTACTTTCGGTTCGGGTTTCTATCAGTATAATCTGGTGACGAAAGAGTTGAAACACTACGAGTCGTCTAAAGACGAAACGGGCGACCTGACGAGGAATGAATTGGCCAATGACTGGGTGAACTACATCTTTTGTGACAGTGAGGGAATGATCTGGCTGGGGCATTATAAAGGCATTAGTTGTTTCAATCCGGTTAATGAGAGTTTTATTAATTACCGGAAGGTGAACACCCTGGTTGAAGACCGGGTGGGCTATGTAGTGCAAGAAGACCATGCCGGAAATATCTGGGCAGGTACGACAGACGGTTTATATTGCTTCAACAAGAAGACTGATGAGCTTACTTGCTTTACGGTGGCGGATGGTTTGCCGAATAATGTAATCTGTGGGATTTGTGAGGACGAGGAGCACAATATGTGGATCAGCACCTATATGGGTATCTGCAAGTATGATGCTAAAACCGGCCGTTATATCAATTATTATGCGGGCGATGGTTTGCAGGGAAACGAGTTTACGCACGGTGCATTCTATAAGGACGAGGCTGGGAAAGTCTATTTCGGTGGAATCAATGGTATCACTTATTTTCAGCCTTCATCTATAGAGAGCGTGCTGAAAGATACCAAGGTCTGGATTACGGATTTCTCTATCTTTAACCAGCCTGTACGGAAGAATACACGTTCGGGAAGACATACCGTTATTTATACATCTGTGCCGGATGCGAATATGTTCCAGTTGGCTCATTATGATAATACGTTCAGCATTGTGTTCTCTACGTTGCAATACAACAATCCGGAACAGATATCCTATCAGTATAAGATTGAAGAACTGAGTAACCAGTGGCTTAGCACTGAGCCGGGGGTGAACCGGGTGACGTATAATAATCTTCTGCCCGGCAAATATACTTTCCATGTGCGGGCGTTGAGTCATGGCAATCTTTCGGAGATACGTACTGTGAAGATACTGATTACTCCGCCCTGGTATGAGATGTGGTGGGCGTATTGTATTTATGCGTTCCTGTTCGGCTTGCTTGTATTGGGTATTGTGAATTATATCCTGTCGCGTATGCGCCATCGCCGTGAAATCATGAAGCGCGAACATGCCGAACAATTGAATGAAGCGAAGCTGCAGTTCTTCATCAATATCTCGCATGAGATACGTACTCCGATGACGCTGATTATTAATCCTCTGGAGAAATTGCTGGCTGAAAAGAAGGGAGGAGAAGTACAGAAGACTTACCTGATGATTTACCGGAATGCACAACGTATTCTTCGCCTGATAAACCAATTGATGGACATTCGTAAGCTGGATAAAGGACAGATGTTCATGAAATTCCGGGAGACGGATATGGTGGGTTTCATTGACGATGTGATGCTTACTTTCGACTATATGGCGCGGAAGAAGAAGATACATTTCAGTTTCGAACACGTCATGCCGCAGTTGAAGGTATGGGTGGATATGAATAACTTCGATAAGATACTGATGAATATATTCTCCAATGCCTTTAAGTACACACCGGAGCAAGGAGAGATTACGGTTATACTTTCTACCGGACGTGATTCCACCCGGCGCGATCCTCTGAAGGAGTACTTTGAAATAACTGTGACGGATAATGGCATCGGACTCGACCGGGAAAAGATAGAGCGTATCTTCGAACGGTTCTATCAGATAGATAATGATGTGACTAAATCGAACTTTGGTACGGGTATCGGTTTGCATTTGTCCCGTTCATTGGTGGAACTGCATCATGGCATCATCCTGGCAGAGAATCGGGAAGATGCTCCGGGTAGCCGTTTTATTATCCGTATACCGTTGGGCTCTGCCCATCTGCGTACGGACGAACTGGAAGATGTGGAAGCAGTCATCACCCCTCATACCGTGTTGGTTAAACCGGAGAAGACGGATTTAGAGGAAGCCTTTGAAGAAGAAGAGGACGAAGAAAGCAAGAAGGCGGGTAAGTCGAAAAATCGCATGCGCATATTGATAGTGGAGGATGAGGAAGAAATCCTCTCTTACCTGAAAGAAGAATTGGAAGGGGATTATCGGATTATGACCCGGAAGAATGGTAGGGAGGCTTATGATACGATCCTTGCAGATACTCCTGACTTGGTGATCAGCGATATCATGATGCCGGAAATGGATGGATTATCATTATGTCGGAAGATTAAGCAGAATACGAATGTCAATCATGTGCCTGTAATCTTGTTAACGGCTAAATCCAAGCCCGAGGATACTATGGAAGGTATGGCAACCGGTGCGGATGCTTATATGGTGAAGCCTTTCAATACGGAACTTCTGAAGAGTACGATTGCTAATCTGATTGCTAACCGTAAACTGCTGAAGAGCAAGTTCAGCGGTGCGCAGCAGCAGGAAGATAAGGTACAGAAGTTGAGTATGAAATCGGCAGATGAGATATTGATGAGTAAGATAATGAAGGTTATCAACGAGAATCTGTCCAATCCGGATCTCAATGTGGAAATGTTGGCGGCGAATGTGGGCTTAAGTCGTGTCCATGTGCACCGGAAACTGAAAGAACTGACAAATCTTTCGGCACGCGACTTTATTAAGAATATCCGCTTACAGCAGGCTGCTGCCTTGTTGAAAGAGAAGAAACTGACAGTATCCGAAGTAGCGTATGCTACGGGCTACACGAACTTGTCGCATTTCTCCAGTTCTTTCAAGGAAGTGCATGGCATGTCGCCTAAGGAGTATATGTTGGCGCATCAGGGATAGAATCCCGGAAAAACTCTTTGGCTACGCCTTTAAGTTCTAAGTTGCTGATGTTTACCTGTGCCGCTTGTGCATCGGTAATCACTTCTTTCTTGGCCAGTCTTTCTGCAATCAGGCGGAAGTAACCTTCCTGACTCTCTTGCAGTTTGCCGCCTGTAGTAAATGAGTTTTTGAAGTGTTTCGGTTTAGGAACAATGGAAGCAAGAAAGATAGATTCCTCTATACTCAATTGTGAAGGACGCTTGGCGAAATAGAAATCAGCTGCTTCATGGATACCGTAAACCATAGGCCCCCATTCGGCTATATTCAGGTAAACTTCGTACATGCGGGCCTTTGGGGTGAGGTGTTCGGTTTCGATGAGCCAGACGATAAGCGCTTCTTCCAGTTTGCGGGCTATATTCTTATTGCGGTTCAGGAAGACATTCTTTACTAATTGCATGGAGATCGTGCTACCTCCGCGAGCAAATTTACGGACTTCCAGATCATGAATCAAAGCTTCGCGCATAGCGTCCGGCAGGAATCCCCGGTGATAGAAGAATGCTCCGTCTTCACTTTGCATAACAGACATTTGCAGCAAGGGAGAAATGCTGTCCAGTGGTGTAAAATGTTCCCATGACGGACCGACAGGGAACGTATATACCGGTTGTCCGTTTTCGTAAGCTGTATAGATAAACTCACCGGACATCTTACCCAAATCCGTCTTTCCATAATGAAGAATACGGAAATCTTTCTCCTTCAGTTCCGATTCAAACTTTAGGCTATCCAGTTGTGAGAAATCTACATCCAGTAGAAAATGATAAGCTAATTGTCCGGTAGTGCTGAGGTCTTCCAGATTCTCAAAAAGTCCTTTGGGCAGCGAACCGAACAGTTCTTCCGAAGTGAACCAGGGTTTACGAACGGAAACTGTAAAGTGCCACTCTTTTTGATTGGTCTTTTCTCCAACGCGTTCTGCCCTAAAATAAGGATGAAAGGTCAATGCATTGAAGCGTACAAGGCTGGCACTATCCAGTTCTACAGCCTGTGGGCTGACATTAACATAGAAGTCCAGTTGACCGCGATCCAGATTGATGGTTTCGGGAGACAATCGTTTATGATATACTTGCAATCCCCGTACTTCCGACTGGCCGACCAAGCGAGTGATTCCGCCACTTACCTTTTCCTGTGAGAAATTACATGTCAGGCTGTCAAATTGTACTTCTGCACCAAATCGGCGGTTGATATAGGGAACAGTCAGTTGTGGAGCATGCAAAGTGGCATACAACCGTCTTTCCGAAGGATTAAATTCTCCTTCAGTATTCCATTGTTGATTTAAACTGTCTTCCTGAACTGTTATTTCGGACAGGAAATGGTAGTCGTCAATAACGAAACGGGGAATGCGGAAACTGACAAAGTTATGATCTTTCCGTTCAGTGATAGTAAGGTGGGTGAGTTCTCCATTGCCGGGTAATAATCCGAAAAGGAGGTTTAATGTTGTATTGATGCGACGGGTATAATCGGTACTGGAACTTTGTTCACTGGGAGAGGTGGGCTCGGCAGAAGTACGGAAAAGAAAATCGTAATTAGCTATGGAGTCCTTTTTAATGAAATTGAGTGAGAGGCCGTCGAGCCGGACTTCTTTAATCTTGATATCTCCCCACATCAGTTTCCAAAGGCCGATACGAACATTGAGGGATTGCAGGGCAAACAGTGTATCTCTTTCCTGCGGAACTACGCTCAGTCCGTCGATAGCGATTGTGTTCAGGCCCTTCATATGGAGTTCTCTGTAGCTGATATCCAGCCCATAACGCTGTTCCAGTAGGGTAATACGTTGATCTGCGATGTGACGCAGTAGGCTTCCCCGAAAGATAAAAATTCCTGCTGATAAAAGAAATAGCAGCATGAGACATGCTACTATTATTCTTTTTACTTTTCGTTTTATCATACTCTTTACTTTTCTTTACTTCCTTTCCAGATAGAGAGTACTTTCCTTCGTATCAGAAGAATATTCAAGGCAGATACTGCTATAAATAAGATACTTCCAGCCAAAATACAGGGTAGGAGAGACCCGGTTTCCAATTGTGGAATGAGAGTTTGCAGGACGCCTGTATAGTAAGATCTTAACCAGGCCACACCGCCTATGGCAAGGATCAGTACCAGCAAATTCAATCCTACGGTCAATACGTGATAAGGTAATGCGACTTTAGAAGGACTGTAACCTATTAATAACAGGTTCTCCAACTTTGCCGTATTCTTTTGAAGCAGCAGGAATACGCTTAACATCAGGATATAGAAAGAGAGGATGCTGATGAACAGTCCCACGCCGGAAACAATACCTGTGATAAGGCGGAGGAAATAAGTGGTCTTTCCGGCATCCAGATTGTCCCCTTCGGTCTCATAGTTCTTCAGTTGAAAATAGTCGGTGATGGTTGTGTCCGTAGGGTTCTTTACTTCTACGATCAGGCGGGAAGGCTGTGCTTCTCTTTCGGATGCGAAAGCCTGATTGGCCCATTCCATAAACGATTGTGGAACAAGGATAGTGTTCAAGCGGTTGGAGAAACCGACAATATTCCCTTTGTATTGTTCTACACGTCCGTTGCCATGCAGCACAATGTCCATTTGTATCAGTCCCATTACACCTTCCGACAACTTCGGCAGGTTGCGGCTCTGTGCGAAACCGAAGTTATAAAGGTTCAGGTAGTTACGGGGAATGATAATAGGTATGGTTTGTGTACCTTCGTCAAAGTGCCATTTGTCCAAGCTGACATCTACAAACTCATCGGGAACAGATTCAAAAAACATATCCGTAGAGATGCGGATACCGGCTTGCTCCATTCCCAGCCCTGCTGATACTTTGAAAAGGGTAGGTGTAAAAGCGCCTACACTACGTGTGAAGGGTTGTGCTTCCAGTTCCTTAATTTCATCTTTGGAGAAAGTATTGCTTTGTCCGGTAATACTGCCGAGGGTGCTGATCTTTTTGGTAGCGATGATATAATCCTTCTTCATGAAACTATCTCCCTGCGTGAAGACGGGAAGGACATCTTTATAAAATTGCACGCTCAACAATACAATCAGCATCCCAAAGATATTGGCGAGGAAAAAGCCGGTCAGTTGTCCGATACTGATGTGTTGGCGGAGAAGTTTCCAAACAAGTTTGTTCATTGAAGTTCTATGTTCTTTTATTAGTGATTAGCGTTTAGTGATAGGTGATTAGTGATTAGGGTTTAGTGATAAGTGATTAGTAGGCTGTGCTATCATTCCGCATGGTGCTAATCACTTATCACTAAACCCTAATCACTAATTTTATAGTTTCATCACTTTATTATATTCTAACTCTATATGTTTTCCAATGGAAGTAACAACCACTCCCGCACCTTGCTGTTCGGCCTCTTTGGTCAGTATACGTCCCATGAGTGTACCGTTATCATCATCCAGGTGGCTGATAGGCTCATCCAGAAAAATGAAATCGAACGGTTGGCAGAGAGCACGAATAAAAGCTACGCGTTGCTGTTGTCCGAAAGATAACTTTCCAGCCTTTTCATTTACTTTGTCAGTGATACCGAGCGTTTCAAAAAGAGCAAGGATTTCTTTTTTCTTCTTATAGTTAGTAAGCCGGTTCTTCAACTGTACATTCTCCAGTGCGGTCAGTTCAGGGAAGATACGTAGCTCCTGAAACAGCATGCTCAATGAATGTTTTCGTAATTCCACCCATTCATGAATGGAGAGCGAACGGATATTTCGTTCATCGAAGTTAATGATACCCTGATAGTCGCGGCGATATCCGTAGATATAGCTGCATAGAGAGGATTTACCTGTGCCCGAAGCAGCTTCAATCAGATACCGCTCTCCTTTTTGTAGCACAAGGTCTTGATGCCATACGTCGGATGAAATGGCATCCCGGTCGGCAAACACTTGGGGAAGTGTTTGCCGCAGATGAATGATTTCCATTATTTATCGAGATTAGATGCCTGCAAACTCTTTGATGAAGTTTACAATCTGTTTCAATGCATTTACGTTTTTGTCTTTCAGTTGAATAACCATATCTGCATTATTATTGGGGTCGCCAACAGCCTCTACATAAGCTATCTTGTCAACCAAAGCAAAAGCTGTTGCATATTGTGTGCCGCCATATTCCGATAACATCTTCACAATTGGCAAAGCAAGAATTGCTTCAGCATTAATGACGAAAGCACTGTTCTTACCTTTGATGTTGGATGCAAATTCGGTATCCTTAATGGATGGATTAACGGCTTTATCTATGCTCTTGTACAACATTTCGTCATTCGTAGCATACAAACTATTGTTGCGAACTCCGAAGAACAGGTTCAGTTCCTTTGATTTATATACATATTCGTTTTCTCCCAGTTTCAGGATGTCGTCTCCTCTTTTTAAGCCTAGTTCGCTTTTTTTCTCATACAATAACTGTACGGGGGCAGCACTCTTTACACTGGCGTACATCAGGAAAGTAGGAGCGTTATTCATAGTGAAGTTTATCAGCCCCATTGCAATATCTTTCTGGAATGTGCCGAACAACTCTTTTACTTCATTAGCCTTGGCTATGGAGAAATTCTTCTGGAACTGCTCATTTTCCAACAACATGTTATAGAACTCTTCTCCATTGATACCCATGCTGAGATACATCAGGGTGGATTTCGGGAAGTATTTCAAGAAAGTGTTTTCTATGGGGCAGGTTGCCTTCTTTTGCTTGTCGAACAAAGCTTGCAGTTCCGGGTTTTCTGTGAAGCTCTCATACTTCATGCTTATCTTACCTTTATCAAAGGAAAGGCTTCCCAACATTTTCAGATCTTTCAGGTCAATGTTGTAGGGCATATCGCTTGCTTTGATCATATTGGCATAAGGACCCAGCAGGCTTGCCGGAGAGAACATAGTGCTGATATCTCCTCCCATCTTCTGCATCTTTTTGAAGACAGTAGTTGAAACAATGCTGTTTTCATTCGTCTGTTTCAGCAAAGCAGGAATATTCTCTTTGATTTTCTCAAGCTGGGTAGTGCCGCTATAATTGGTCAGCATAAGCACTGAAGGAGTATATGCTATGAGTACCTGGTTTCCCATTTGTGTGAACTGAAAACCGTCACCGCTTGCCAGAGGCTGACTGACTTTTTCTTTCTCCAATGTTTCCAGCAGTGCATGCAGGTCGTCTTCACTGCTGACTTTGGCAACGATAGTAGTAGGGAATGTTTCCGTGGTGAAGATATACAAAGGTTCCGATACATCGATTCCCGATTTCTTCGGATCTTTCATTATCATTTCCACTTGCTGGAATGTTGCAGCATTCATGCCACTCTTCAAAGCATTCGTCAGCTTTTCCTGTACTTCTTTGTTCTCCTTGTCATTGAGGCCTGCTTTGTCAGCCAATGATTTCAGGTTGATGCTGACTACCGTATGGGCATTGGCAGGAATCACATCGGTGTACTCTTGCTTCTTCTGGGAACATGCGCTGACAAGAGCTACCACTACAGCCATCAACGCCAAACGGGGAAACAAACTTTTCTTCATATAACTATTATTTAAGTGTGATTATCATTGATTTTGTAAGTTCAGAATGTGGCAGGCCACCAGAGCTGCCGTTTCTGTACGCAGTCTCGACTTTCCCAGACTAATGGGAGTAAAGCCGTTTTCTATTGCTTTTTGCACTTCTTCTTCACTGAAGTCTCCTTCCGGACCGATTAATACCAGTGCATCTTCTCCTTTGCGGAACACATCTTTCAACAGAGGCTTTTCTCCTTCGTAACAGTGAGCTATGAACTTCTGTCCTTTGAAAGGCTGCGCGATGAACTTGTTGAAATCCGTCATTTCATTCAGTTGTGGCAAACGGGCTTTAAGGGATTGTTTGATGGCTGACACCAGTATTTTACTGATACGTTCGATCTTGATAACTTTCCGTTCCGAGAAGCGGCAGTTCAGGAAAGTCAGTTCATCGAAGCCTATTTCAGTGGCTTTTTCAGCAAACCATTCTGTGCGATCCATATTCTTGGTCGGGGCCATGGCAATGTGCAGATGTCCGTTCCATAGAGGTTCCTGATAAGTAGTCTCCAGAATGTTTACCATGCAACGCTTGTTGGTAGCAGCACTGATTTCTGCACGATAGAAATAGCCTTTGCCGTCGGTCAATGTAATCTGATCGCCAATATTGAGGCGTAGTACGCGGATGCAGTGTTGGGCTTCTTCTTCAGGAAGTTCGGCACGAGTTTGTATGTCGGGTGTATAGAATACATGCATAAGTCTATTGCTGTTCTTTTCGTTTGATAATTTCGTCCCTGATGTGGGCTGCTCGTTCGTAATTCTCGTTGGCTATGGCTTCTTGCAATGCCTTTTGTAGCATCTCCATCGTATCTCCGTGGAAGAATTCATCATCATGTGGGGAAGGGTTTTCGCCCATAGGAGCTACACTGCCAGTTTCGTTCTCTTTTCCGGTTTTGAGTTGTTCCGCTTCCAGAATCTCCTCGTAAATAAAGATGGGGGCTTTCATCCGTAAAGCCATAGCAACCGCATCGGATGTGCGGGCATCCATGCGAATGATCGCATCGTCTGCTTTCAGGTAGATATAAGAATAGAATACACCATTGTCTACCCTGTAGATAAGAGCACGCATCATATTCACTCCCAATACTTCCAGACACGAAGCGAAAAGGTTATGAGTCAAGGGGCGTGGTGGAATAATCCCTTTCAGGCTGATTAGCATTGCCTGCGCTTCCGCCGCACCAATGATAACTGGTAATTGGCGGGTGCCCTCCACTTCTCCCAATACCAAAGCGTAAGCTCCTGCTTGTTCCTGACTATTGGAAATGTTTAGTACTTCTAGTTCTATTTTCTTCTTTTTATCCATAATATTTTTCCGAGTGGCTGGTAGCTACCAGCCACTTGATACTTACTGCTTTTTATTTGCTGCTTCTTCCGGCCGGTGTTTGTACTTGAATACCAAGGCAAACAGAATACCGATAACCAATGCATAAGCAGCAAAGATCAACCAAATTTGAGGCCACTCTCGGCTCACCAGTCTGCCGTCGGCATATACCGAGAAGGCATCTACTACGGCACCGCTGGCGTATCCTCCAATAATGGCGCCCAAGCCGTTTGTCATCATAAAGAATAATCCCTGGGCACTGGCGCGGATATTGGAACTGGTTTCCTGTTCAACAAACAACGAACCTGAAATGTTGAAGAAATCGAATGCCATGCCATACACAATCATGGATAGGATTAACATCCACAGTCCGGAGCCCGGATCACCGAACCCGAACAATCCGAATCGGAATACCCATGCAAACATACTGATTAGCATGACCTGTTTAATTCCGAAATGTCTCAGGAAGAAAGGTATGGCGAGAATAAATAATGTTTCGGACATCTGCGAGATGGATAGCAGGATAACCGAATGCTTCACACCGAAAGACTCTGCATATTCCGGAATACTGGCAAAACTACCTAAGAAAAGATCGCCATACGTGTTGGTAATCTGCAACGCTGCTCCCAGAAGCATGGAGAACAAGAAGAAAATAGCCATTTTCTTTCTTTTGAATAGTACGAATGCATCCAGTCCTAAAGAAGAAATCAGTGATTTCTTTCCGGTCTTGGCAGGTTTACATGCTGGCAGGGTGAAAGAGTACAGACCCAGCATTAATGCGGATGCACCACCTACATAGAGTTGGGCGCTTGAGTTCTTGAATCCGGTAAGGTCCACCGCCCACATTGCACAAATGAAACCGATAGTGCCCCATACGCGAATGGGTGGGAAATCCTTGATAAGGTCACACTTATATTGTTCAAGCGAATTGTACGAAACTGTATTGGCCAGTGATAAAGTAGGCATATATACCAATAAATTGAGTAGCATTGCCCAATACATCTGGTCATATCCCGTAGCCGTGGAAGCATAGAAAAGACAGGCAGCCCCTGCAATGTGGCAAAGTCCGTATAAGCGTTCTGCATTAAACCATTTATCGGCAATGATACCAATGATGCCAGGCATAATCAGAGAGGCGATACCCATGGTTGCGAAGATTGCACCGATTTGGCCTCCTTCGAAGTGGAGTTCTCTGCCCATGTAACCTCCTAATGAAATTAACCATGACCCCCATACGAAGAATTGCAGGAAGTTCATGATAATCAAACGAACTTTTATACTCATGACTTTTCTAATTTGTGTGTTTCCTTTTCACATTAAATAATAGATGCAAATATAATATTTTCGTTGATTGCGTGAGCAAGTTAATTGATAAAAAGCACATAAAAGTGAAGAATGGTGAAGAATAGATGGTAAAAAGTGAAGTAGGCAAGTGTATATAAAAAAAGAAGGCTATCTATCCCAGACAGCCAATCTTTATTAACCTTAAATCTAATACCATGAAAAACACAGTGCAAATGTAGAGGTTTTATGTTATACAACATAACGTTTTAGTGATTTTCTTCTTTGGTTTAACATCTTTTAGAATATAAGGAGTGCTTTCCCCCTTTATAAGGACCAAAGTACATGCACTATTTATTCTACATACAACACTAATCCTTTCAGATATTCCCCCTCGGGATGATATATACTTACCGGATGGTCGGCGGGTTGCGTCAGTTGATGCAGGATGCGAACGCTGCGACCGGACATTGCAGCTGCTGTGAAGACTGCCGTGCGGAAGTTTTCTTTGCTGACTGCTTGCGAGCAGGAAAAAGTAAATAGAATACCGCCTGGTTTGATCTTCTCGAAAGCTTTTACATTCAGTTTGCGGTAACCTTGCAGGGCATTGCGCAAAGCATCGCGGTGTTTGGCAAATGCAGGCGGGTCCAGAACAATCAAGTCGTATTGGTCACCCATACGATCCAGATATTTGAAGGCATCTTCGGCAAAAGCTGCATGGCGGGCATCACCGGGGAAATTCAATTCTATATTCTTATTTGTGAGGTCAATTGCTTTGGCTGAACTGTCTACGGAATGTACCAGTTTGGCATTTCCACGCATACCATAAACAGAGAAGCCACCGGTATAACAGAACATGTTTAATATGGAACGTCCATTTGCATAACGTTCCAGCAAGGAGCGGTTTTCACGTTGGTCAACGAAAAAACCTGTCTTTTGTCCTTTCAACCAGTCAATATGGAATTTCAGTCCATATTCCATAGCTACATTATCAGTGCTGCCTCCTTTCAAGAAACCGTTTTCAGGGTAAAGATCAGCCTTGAAGGGAAGAGTCGTTTCTGATTTATAATAGATATTCTCTATTTTATCACCCATTACTTCACTGAGAGCATTGGCTATTTCCATGCGGTCGAGATGCATACCGGCAGAGTGTGCCTGCATCACGGCGGTGCGGGCATAAATATCAATGATTAGTCCGGGGAGGTTATCCCCTTCTCCATGTACCAGTCTGTAAGTATTATTAGTTGGGTTCTCTGCAATACCAATGCTGCGGCGCATCTCATAAGCAATACTGAGTTTGCGTTTCCAGAAATCGGAATCGATAGCCTCATCCTGATGGAAAGAGAGTACGCGTACAGCAATGCTGCCAATCTGGAAATGCCCTTTGGCAATGAATTCCTTCTTGGAAGTATAAATTTCTACTACCTCGCCCTCTTCGGGTTCACCGTCGAAATGAGCGATAGCACCCGAAAACACCCAGGGATGAAAACGTTTTAATGACTCTTCTTTGCCAGATTTGAGATATACTTTGTACATGCTGTTATAGTGATTAACGATTAGCTGTTAGTGATGAGTGAGTAGTATCACACTGATTATTGGGTTATAATTTCCTCTGTTTCGTCCGGTGCCAACTCATAGTCACCGCTGATTTTTAATTCTTGCAGTCGGTTATAGATGTTGAGGCATGCCCATGCATCGGTAGCCGCATACTGTTTCTGAGGTTCGGTCAGGTGTTCAGCTTCCCAGTTGGAAAGACGTTGCGATTTGGAAATCTTTTCACCGAACAGGATACCATAGATTTTCTGCAGGCTCTTGTCCTGTATGCCGAACATACGGACATATTCTTGCAATTCGATGCAGGCGCGTTGTTCAAAGGGAGCACGTTTGTGCAGCATCATAAAGTCATCCCGCAGCGAAAGTCCGACTTTGGTGACCGATGGGCTTTCCAGCAACGAAATAATCGGAAGCGTCAGGCCGGTCAGGTTCAGGCGGAAGAGGAAGCAATCTTTTTCAGAGGATACCTGTAGCAGTGCCACCTTGTGTGATTGCCCTTTGGTGAACGACGGGCGGGTTTCGCTGTCAATTCCCAGCAAAGGATATTGCTTCAGGTAAGTAACTGCCTTTTCTGCTTCCCAGGGGGTTTGTACCATATGTATTTGTCCTGGAAAGAGAACTTTGGGCATTTCTTTGATAGCTTCCTTATTGATTGTTTTTTTAATAACCATAATTAATTTCTTTATTCGTGATGATGATGGCCGTGGCAATGGCAATCATCATCGTCGCAATCGCAATGACCATGATCGTGGCCATGACAACCGCATTCTTCTTCATCAAAATCTTCTTCAATTGTGTCTTCTTCTTCGGCGGCATGGTTGTATTTCACGTCGTGTAGTGCACGTAGCGTGTTCACCAACGTTTGTCCCCAGTACTCTTTGAACTGCTCTTGGCAGATGGCGAGAGAGTCGTTCATCGTTTTATTCAATCCCAGTTGGAAGACGAAAATGAAATCTTTGATGGCCTGGTAAATATCCGCCAGGTCTTCGGAAATATTCTTCTTGATGGGTTGGTCGCTATAAACCATATCTTGTATGAATACATCCAGATAATCATCTTTTTCGGCAAGAATACCGGCAAGGTTGATGCGAAGCACTTCATACGTTTCCTCCGTCACATAGCTTTCGGGGGCCTCATCGCCTATTATTTCCGTTTCGGGTAGCATGGCAGTCTTGAGGTAAAGTAGCGGAAGTATCTTTAATGAGGTATCGACAAATGTATCGCGTTTCATCGTCTCCGCCTGTTCTAGGAACTTACAGAACTCGGCAGCTACGGTGACGAACTCCACCACGTTGCGGTCGAATATCACTTGGCTTTCTTTTTTCATAATCTACTTGATTTTGAAACGCAAAGATAGTGCAAACCGAGTGCAGTAGCAAATTTATTTGCATTTTACTAAGCAATAGTTCGTTAAACATTTCATTCACATTTATGCTGCCTTCACTGCCACCGTTGCCTTCACCGCCACCTACGACGCCATTATTCTACCCGCCAGCTACAATTCTGGAGTCTTGACGGTAGATTTCGAGAATATAGACCCGAAACGATCTTGGAATAGAATCCGGTAGATAAGCTGCGGTCACGGTGGAATAATACGTCCGTGCCGTCTTTTTCTTATTAATGATGTACGGGCGCATACGCACTCGGAGGCGCGAATTTCCTTACTTTTTCTTTAAGCTGTGTTACACACATAAACAGAAAAACTTCATGTTTTAGATGGAAGTAGTAGAATATACAGTTATAACCGTTAACTTTACTTTCAAATCTGATTTTAAATAAATTATTAACTTAAGAAAAGAATTTAGCTAGGAAAAGTACATTCAGATAGGTGCATCGCCTGATTCAGATAGGTGCGCAAGTCAACGCAGCTATAAGCGTTACCCGATGCAGATAAGTGCGCAAGCTAACGCAGCTATAAGCATCTGGTTTGTGTACATTTCCATCTGTCAAGACTTTGGAGTGTGTATTATCCTGTTGATGCAGCATCTCCTAAAGAACAGTTCCATAAGATTTCGCTACTTATTAATAGTCTGTTTGAATGTTTCCAATTTTAAGTTTTCCGCATAACTTTTATCTGTAAACTACTTCTCTTCATTTATTTTCTGCCGTCTTTATTCTTATATTTGTTAAAATATTGTCTTACTCTTTCTTTTTAAAAACATCGCTCTTTCCTTGTTTTCGCATTGCCTTTTCTTTATCTTTGCTTTCCAAACCCCTAATTTGTAGTTAACCTATGACAAAACTCTTATTCCTGGGAACTCTCCTGTTCTCTACAGTATGCCTGAATGCTCAAGATACGGAATCTTATCAGGAGGTTCCCAATCCAGTAGCCGTCAATCCGGTTTTATGGTCTGAAGTGAAAGTCCCGCAAGTCAGTTGGGGAAGTACGGACATACGGTATAAGAAGGAAGAACCTGCCGCTATTTCCGGAATAAAGAAAAATATTAATCTCACAGCTTGGAAAGGTGAAAAAGTATCTGCCCAACTGGTAGTGTGGACTCCTGAAACATTAAACAATCTGACTTTCACTGTCAGTGATCTGACTTCCGGCTCCGAAACCATTAGTAAAGACGATATTCGCACTAGTTTTGTACGCTATGTTATGACCGATGAACTGAACAAGGATGGATTGGGGGCATGTGGCTATCGCAACAGTGCCGACTTTGACTCTACTCTGGTGGCGGATGTACTTGATCATCTTACCCCTTCCCTGGTGATTCCTGCCAACTCTGCCCAAGGAGGTTGGATCAGTGTTCGAGTGCCGCAGTATGCTAAAGCCGGAAAATATACGGGAACGGTTACCGTGCGAAACGGAGATACTGCTTTGTCTGAATTGAAACTGACTGTTAATGTAAAGAACCGTATCCTTCCTGTTCCTTCCGAATGGGCTTTCCATCTGGACCTATGGCAGAATCCCTATGCTGTGGCGCGCTATTATGGGGTGGAACCATTCAGTGACAAACATTTTGAACTGATGCGCCCGTTGATGAAGTTGTATGCCGATGCAGGCGGGAAAGTGATTACCGCTTCCATTATGCACAAGCCTTGGAACGGGCAGACGTATGATGCTTTCGAGAGCATGGTCACCTGGCTGAAGAAAGCCGACGGTACCTGGTATTTTGATTATATGGTGTTCGATAAATGGGTGGAGTTTATGATGAGCACAGGTGTCAGGAAGCAAATCAGTTGTTTCTCTATGGTACCTTGGCGACTTTCTTTTCAGTACTTTGACCAGGCGAGCAATTCATTCAAATATTTGAATGCCAAGCCGGGAGAAGCTGCTTACGAAGAGTTTTGGATAACGATGCTGAAATCGTTTGCCCAACATCTGAAGGAAAAAGGATGGTTTGAGATTACTCATATCGCTATGGATGAACGCCTCATGAAAGACATGCAGGAAACATTAAAAGTGATCCGCAAAGCCGATAAGGATTTTAAGGTTTCACTGGCCGGAACTTATCACCCTGAATTGGTGGATGAACTGGATGATTATTGCATTACGATTGCCGAGAGATTCCCGCCTGAAACGATTGATTCACGCCGTGAAGCCGGAAAAGTAACCACTTATTATACCTGCTGTTCGGAACCTCGTCCGAACACCTTTACTTTTAGCCCACCTGCCGAAGCCGAATGGCTGGCATGGCATAGCGCTAAAGAAAATCTGGATGGTTATTTGCGTTGGGCATTGAATAGCTGGGTGAAAAATCCGTTGCAGGATAGCCGTTTTACCGCGTGGGCGGCAGGGGATACTTATCTGATCTATCCCGGTGCTCGTTCATCCATCCGCATGGAGCGTCTGGTCGAGGGTGTGCAAGCTTTTGAAAAAGTGCGTATTCTGAAAGAAGAATTTAAGAAGAAAGGTAATAAAGGTGCTATTAAGAATATTGAGAAAATATTGCAAATGTTCGACGAGCGGAGTTTGGGAGAAATTCCGGCAGCTACTGCTGTAAACAAAGCCAAAGAGGTAATCAACAGATATTGATAGGTATCTGGTGGAAGGATTGAATATTTTTGTTACTTTTGCACCAATCTATCATTTACTAAGGAATTATATTCATGGCTAAGAAAAATTCAATTAAAGATACGGAACAGACTCTTTCCTTGTTTGGTAAAATAAGGGCAATCTTTAAAAACGAAACCATTCACTTTGTTATCGGCTTGGTACTGGTCATCTTTTCAGTATACTTGCTATTAGCCTTTTCTTCGTTCTTCTTTACGGGAGCGGCGGATCAAAGTATTATTGACTCGGGCAGTGCGCAGGAACTGGCTTCTACCAATAATGGAGTGAAGAACTATGCCGGTTCGCGTGGTGCACAGTTGGCAAGCTATCTCATTAACGACTGCTTCGGCATATCGTCTTTCTTCATTCTTGTGTTTCTCGCAGTGGCGGGACTGAAGTTGATGCGTGTGCGTGTGGTTCGGCTTTGGAAGTGGTTTATCGGATGCTCGCTATTGCTCGTCTGGTTTTCTGTCTTCTTTGGATTCGCTTTTGTGGAGCAATACAAGGATTCTTTCTTATATCTGGGCGGTATGCATGGATATAATGTCAGCAATTGGCTGGTGTCGCAAGTGGGCGTGCCGGGCGTTTGGATGATTTTGTTGGTGACTGCTATCTGTTTCCTTATCTATATCAGTGCACGTACCGTGATCTGGTTGCGGAGGCTGTTTAGCCTCAGTTTCTTGAAGCGCAAACAGAAGGAAGAAGAAGAGAAAGGTGAAACACCGGAAGAGTTTACAGACTCTTGGACGGCGAAAGGAAAGAAGAAACCTGCTTCTGCTCCTGATGTGGCGGAGGCTGATACGAAAGAAGAAGAAACTCCCATTGAAGTTCCTGAGCCGGTAATGGAACCGGAAAATGAAATAACACTGGATTTAGGTGGTATTACAGAACCTCAACCTGCCAAGCCGTCGGGGGAAGAAGTTTCTATGATTATTGAAACCCCGGTCTCCGATCCTGCTCCTTCTCTTCATGAGAAACCTGCAGCGGTAGAACCTACTTTTGAAATAGAAGCTGCAGAGGATGACGACGAATATAAAGGTTCGGAAAAGGAACCTTATAATCCTCGTCTCGATCTGGAAAATTATCGCTATCCTACTGTCGACTTGATGAAGCATTACGATAATGCCGAGCCAACTATTGACATGGCGGAACAGAATGCCAATAAGGACAAGATTATAAATACGTTGCGTAGTTTTGGTATTGAAATCAGTACGATCAAGGCAACGGTGGGGCCTACGGTGACGCTGTATGAAATCACTCCCGAACAAGGCGTGCGTATCTCTAAGATTCGCGGTCTGGAAGATGATATCGCTCTTAGCCTTTCGGCATTGGGTATTCGTATCATTGCACCGATTCCGGGAAAAGGAACGATTGGTATTGAAGTGCCGAACTCTAATCCGAAAATCGTTTCCGGACAGAGTATTATCGGCAGTAAAAAGTTCCAGGAGTCTACTTATGACTTGCCAGTTGCCTTGGGTAAGACGATTACCAATGAAGTGTTCATGGTAGACCTCTGTAAAATGCCGCATATGCTGGTAGCCGGTGCCACAGGTCAAGGTAAGTCTGTCGGACTGAATGCCATTATCACTTCTTTGCTTTATAAAAAGCATCCGGCTGAACTGAAGTTTGTGTTGGTAGACCCGAAGAAGGTAGAATTCAGTATCTATTCGGTGATTGAACATCATTTCCTTGCCAAGCTGCCCGATGGAGAAGATGCTATTATTACAGACGTAACCAAGGTAGTGCAAACGTTGAATTCTATCTGTATAGAGATGGATACACGTTACGACTTATTGAAAGCTGCACATGTGCGTAATATCAAGGAATATAATGAGAAGTTTATCAATCGCCAGTTGAATCCGGAAAAGGGGCATAAATTCATGCCTTATATAGTAGTGGTGATTGATGAGTTCGGTGACTTGATAATGACGGCAGGTAAAGAGGTTGAATTGCCTATTGCCCGTATTGCCCAGTTGGCGCGTGCGGTGGGTATCCACATGATTATCGCTACACAGCGTCCGACAACAAATATCATTACCGGTACAATCAAGGCGAACTTCCCGGCGCGTATTGCTTTCCGCGTATCTGCCATGATAGACTCGCGTACTATTCTCGACCGTCCGGGAGCTAACCAGCTGATCGGACGCGGTGATATGTTGTTCCTGCAGGGTGCCGATCCCGTGCGTGTGCAATGTGCCTTTATCGATACACCGGAAGTGGCGGAAATCACGAAGTTCATTGCCAAGCAACAAGGATATCCTACTGCATTCTACTTGCCCGAATATGTCAGTGAAGATGGCGGAGGTGATCTGGGAGATGTGGATATGGGACGTTTGGATCCGTTGTTCGAAGATGCTGCCCGCCTGATTGTCATCCATCAGCAAGGTTCTACTTCATTGATCCAACGTAAGTTTGCTATCGGTTATAATCGTGCAGGACGCTTGATGGATCAATTGGAAAAAGCCGGAATTGTGGGACCTGCACAAGGCAGTAAAGCGCGTGAGGTGCTTTGTGTCGATGAAAATGACCTGCAAATGCGTTTGAACAATTTACTGTAAATCGTGTTAAACTAATGATGAAGAATGTTCTTTTAATCTGTATCTGCCTGTTCGGTCTGGCATTACCGCTTTCGGCACAGAAATTGGATGCTCAAGATATATTGGATCGTACAGCTACTGCCTTCCGTCAGGCGGGAGGTATTCAGGCTGATTTTACGGTTCAGACGTATGCTAAAAGTATCTTGCAAGGAAGTTCTACAGGGGTTATCCGTTTGAAAGGAGAAAAGTTCCTGTTGGATGCAGATGGCGTGAAGACCTGGTTTGACGGTCGTACGCAATGGAGTTATCTTACTAACAGTGACGAAGTGAATATCTCCGAACCTACTCCCGAAGAGTTGCAAAGCATTAACCCTTATGCCTTATTGTCCATTTATAAACAAGGGTATCACATGAAGTTGGGTAAAGCTGATACTTATGGGGGTAAACCTGCTTATGAAGTGATACTGACAGCTTCTAACAGAAAACAGGATTTGCAGTGTGTTATTATCTATGTGACAAAAGATACTCTTCAACCTCTGTGTATCAGTATGACTCAGAAAGGTGGGAATAGCGTAGCTATCCGCATTACATCTTATAAAACAGGAGAATCTTACAATGATAATCTTTTCACTTTCGACAAGAAGGTGTATCCGACTGCCGAAGTGATTGATTTAAGATGAATTATTAATATAAAATGATATGATGGAAACAGAAAAAGTAAAATGTCTGATTATAGGTTCTGGTCCGGCCGGTTATACTGCAGCTATTTATGCAGGGCGTGCCAACCTTTCTCCGGTACTTTATGAAGGATTGCAACCGGGTGGTCAGTTGACAACTACTACAGATGTGGAGAACTTTCCCGGTTACCCGGAAGGAGTCAGTGGTCAACAATTGATGGATGACTTGCGCAAGCAGGCAGAACGTTTCGGTGCAGACCTGCGTTTCGGTATTGCAACTGCTTCTGACCTGAGTGCAGCTCCATATAAAGTGACGATTGATGAAGAAAAAGTGATTGAAACAGATACGTTGATTATCGCTACGGGTGCTACCGCTAAATATCTGGGACTGGATGATGAAAAGAAATATGCCGGTATGGGTGTCAGCGCTTGTGCTACTTGTGACGGCTTCTTCTACCGCAAAAAGGTGGTGGCAGTAGTGGGTGGTGGTGATACGGCTTGTGAAGAGGCTGTATACCTTGCCGGACTGGCTAAGAAGGTTTATCTGATTGTGAGAAAACCTTTCTTACGTGCTTCTAAGATCATGCAAGAGCGTGTGATGAAGCATGAAAATATCGATGTACTGTTTGAACATAATGCCGTAGGTTTGTTTGGAGAGAACGGTGTAGAAGGTGTTCATCTGGTGAAACATATGGGTGAACCGGATGAAGAACGTTATGATTTGGCTATTGATGGATTTTTCCTGGCTATTGGTCATCAGCCGAATTCGGATATCTTCAAGGCGTATCTGGATACGGATGAAACAGGTTATATCATAACAGAAGGCGATAGCCCTCGTACGAAAGTGCCGGGTGTGTTTGCGGCCGGTGATATTGCTGATCCACATTATCGTCAGGCTATTACGGCAGCGGGTAGCGGTTGTAAGGCGGCACTTGAAGCGGAAAGATATCTTTCATCCAAATGCTTGATCTAAATTCTTCATATTAAAAGAGAAAAGCTCCGGATTGTCTTGCAATCCGGAGCTTTTCTCTTTTAATATACTTCTATCTCATCTACATATAAGTCTGAAGGAATAATATCTTCTGGTGAGTCTTTACGGCAGTCAATACCATTACGCAATGTTCCACTGCTCTTCAATGTCACCTTGATGTAACGTGCTTCGGTAGGCGTACATTCCAGCGTATCGGTGAACATTTTTCTGCCATGCTCCGGATATTCGCGAGTGTAGGATGCCTGAGCTATTTCCTTGAATTCCTTACCGTCAGTTGATACCTCTACACGGGCTGCACTTGCAGGCAGAACACGGAAAGCAGGATTATAAAGTGTACCGAAAACGACCTTACTGATAGTGACCGGTTTCTCCATATCTACAGAGAATACGAGTTCATTGTTGTTTTTCTCGTTCAGTTTAAAAGCCACCCACGGTGTGAAAGAAGCGATATTACCTCGTTTTCCATTGGTCAATCCCAGTGTAGTGGTATCTGTGCCCAATACATCGTTTTCTCCGAAGATATCTCCACTCATCCAGCCCCAATGAGGAGTGGTAGTGTATCGTTTTCCGCTTATCAGGTTTGCATACAGTTTTTTACCGTTTACTTTGCCCAGCATCTTACCACCTTTGAAGGCGGCTGCCTGTAAGTCTATGTTGCCTTCCCAGATGAAGGGTTGTGTGTAAAGTTCGGATTTGGCAGTCGGCGCACTTCCATCCGTTGTATATCTGATTTCAGCATCCGGATAGAATGTTTCCAGTACAGCTTTCAATGTTCCGTCGTATACATGAGTGTTGATGTTTACATCAAAGAAATTACGGCAAGCTTTCACATTAATAACGTCCATACGTTCGAAATCTTCTATCATGCGGTTCCGGAAACTGTTCCAGTTTTTTCTGCTGTTTTGCGTCCAGCCAGTTTCAGCCAAGGCTATGGCACGGGGGAACGCTTGGTAGTCACGGCGTTCGTCATTCTGCATATATTCGTTCCAGATATTGCCTTGCACACCGATAATATGTTTCTTTATTAATTCTTCCGCATCATCGGGGACAGGATTATAACTATATGTTTTCTTGAGTGTGTTATATCCACCGATAGTAGTCGGTGCAGTTTCCGGTTCCTCTTGGTACTGGTCCAGATAAGCGTACGGACTCGGAGTCATAATTGCATCATGCCCGGCTTTGGCAGCTGTGATACCGCCTTCTACACCGCGCCAGGACATGACTGTTGCATTGGGAGCCAGTCCGCCTTCCAGGATTTCATCCCAGCCTATGATATTTCGTCCTTTACTGTTGAGGTATTTTTCCATACGGGTGATGAAGTAACTTTGCAGCTTTTCTTCTTTCGTATGCTTCTTACCGTCAATGGCATTCGGAGTGGTGTCGTCTTTCAGACCTAACTTTTGGATTAATCCTTGGCAATGTGCGCATTTCATCCAGGCATCCTTGGGGCATTCGTCACCGCCAATATGAATATATGAACTGGGGAATAATTCAATAACTTCATCCAATACACCTTCCAGGAATTGGAATGTTTCTTCTTTGGGACAGAAGACTTCTTCGAACACACCCCATGTGCCGGTTACTTCGTATGTCGTATCCGGTCTGCAAGACAGTTCAGGGTAGGAGGCAAGGGCTGCAATGGCATGTCCCGGCATTTCTATTTCGGGAATGACAGTGATATACTTACTTGCTGCATAGGCTACTATATTTTTGATTTCCTCTTGGGTATAGTATCCGCCATGTTCTTTTCCATCGAAGATTTGCGGCCAGTTTACATAGTAGTAGTCTATCAGTGTCTCTTTCCGTTTTGAACCTACTTCCTGTAGTTTCGGGTATTTCTTGATTTCTATTCGCCAGCCCTGGTCATCTGTCAGGTGGAAGTGGAAAGTATTCATCTTATGCATGGCAAGCATATCGATGAATTTATAAATATAATCGGTGGTGGAGAAGTGGCGGCATACATCCAGCATCAAACCACGGTAAGGAAAACGGGGAGAATCTTCTATTTCGACAGCGGGCAGAGACCAATTAGCACGTTTCACTATTGTTTCTCCATAAACAGCAGGCGGCAACAGTTGGTATATAGTCTGTACTCCATAAAAGAAACCGTTGGGATGGGATGCTGAAAGGGTGATTTCATTTGGAGTGATAGAAAGCTTGTATCCTTCTTTTGGCATTCCATCTTCCGTAACGAAACGTATATCAGGTTGTTTCGGATTTTCTTGCGGATTACTTTGCAAAGAGATACCGGAGGTCAACCGGATACGGGCGATCAGGCTGTCTGCAATGGCTTGTACTTCCGGAATGCAACCGGCAGTGGCGATAGATACTTTATTACTCAGCTGAAAACGTCCCTCTTGAGGAGTCATTTGATTGGGCATCGGAACGATGTTATACTCGTTCACTACCTCTTTTTGATTTTGCTGACAGCCGGAGGAGGCACACAGCAGGCTTGCTAATAGCAAAGCACTCAATCCTTTTTTCATGGCATTTATGTGTGTTAAGTTTATAAATAGGGTAAAATAGGGAAGAGGAAAAAAATAATAGCCTTTAGGGGGAAGACAATCACTATCCTTTATCCTATTTTACTTATCTTCTTTAGTTTTTCCTCATCGATGATCTTTATTTTTCGTCCGTCAATCGTGATCAGGCGTTCGGTAGCGAATTGTGATAAGGTACGGATAGCGTTAGAAGTTGTCATATTAGACAGGTTTGCCAGATCTTCGCGTGACAGATAAATACTGAGGGTAGAACCGTCTTCTTCCAATCCATAACTTTCTTTGAGGAAAAGAAGCGATTCAGCTAATCTTCCACGAATATGCTTCTGTGTCAGGTTGACAGTACGTTCGTCGGCAATTCCCAGATCGATGGACAACTGCTTGATGAAGAACATGGCAAGATCATTGTTTTGTGAAACCAGTGTTGTGATAGCGCTCATTGGTATCAGGCAAATAAGAGAGGGTTCGAAAGCAGCAGCAGCAGTAACATAGTCTTCTTTGGCAAAATAGGCGCGATAACCGAAATATTCTACAGGCTTAATCATGCGGATAATCTGGCTTCTGCCGCCAACACCATCCTTATAAATTTTGACCTTTCCGTTCAAGAGACACATAAGGTATTTCGGGGTCTCACCTTCGCAGTGAATGACCTCATTTTTCTTATAATTCTGGAGCGTAAAATGGTTCGCGAGAAATTCCCGCTGCTCTTCATTCAGGGGCTCCCACATATCGGCTATCAGCTCCGGAACATTCACGTCTGACAAATTCATTTTTACCATAACTGCTGCAAAACTGTGTTATACAGCACAAATGTAAAAAGAAAAAATTAAATATTGCACAAAAGACACGAAAAGATGCAGTAATCGGGCAGGAATTTTCAAATATGGAATTAAGTGACAAGCTACGGGATACAAGCTACAAGTAGCTTTCGGTATGTGAGTGTAAGTTACTATATAATAGCTTTCAGGTTTATAGCACAGCAACTTGTGCACTGGTAGCTCATAGCTCGTCACTTAATTTAGCGCGTAGCGCTAAATTATCATTTTGTGAACAACAATTCCCTATATTTCGGCAACGGCCAAATCTCGTCGTCGACCTCCATTTCAAGGTGATCGATATGATCACGTATCTTTTCCAGATATGGGCGTACATTTTCTTCGTAGGCAAAAGCCTTATCTTTGTAGCTATCCATATGATTGGCCACTTTACGGGCTTCGGTCATTTCGCGTACAAGGACTTTGATAGCAGTTACACGCTTGGAAATTTCCCGTATCAGTTCTTTACGATCGGCACTTAGTACTTCGTATTCTTCAGGGGAGAAGATTTCTTTGAGTCCGAGCAGGTTCTCCAGCAGGCGGTTCTGGTAGCTGACTGCTATGGGGACAATGTGATTGATGGCCAAGTCACCCAATACGCGGCTTTCAATTTGCACTTTCATGGTGTATTTCTCCAATTCTACTTCCAGACGACAGGCGAGCTCCGTTTCATTAAAGATACGTTCGCCGATCAATACCGAGCGGGATTGGTTGTCCATATAGTGCATCAGAGCTTCGGGTACATGGCAAATATTAGTCAGTCCGCGGCGGGCAGCTTCTTCTTTCCATTGGTCAGAGTAACCGTCTCCTTCGAAACGGATAGCTTCGGAAGCGATGATAGTTTCTTTCAGGATGCGGAAAATGGCTTCATCTTTCCCAATTCCTTCTTCCATCAGTTTGTCGATGGATGCTTTGAATTCATTCAACTGGTTAGCCATGGCAGCATTGATAGCAATCATGGCAGCTGCACAGTTGGATGAAGAACCGGCTGCACGGAACTCAAAACGATTGCCGGTGAAAGCAAACGGAGAAGTACGGTTACGGTCTGTCGTGTCGAGGAGAATCTCTGGAATACGTCCGATTCCCAATTTAAGAGTTGTTTTTTCTTCGGCAGTCATTTTATCGTCTCCTACCTGACGTACTATATCATCCAGAGTGGCAGATAATTGTCTGCCCAGGAATATGGATAAAATAGCGGGTGGCGCTTCATTGGCACCTAGGCGGTGACTGTTACCTGCACTCATTATAGAAGCACGCAGTAAATTCTGGTTTTTATAAACCATCATTAATACGTTCACTAAGAAAGTGAGGAAAAGCATGTTTCCTTTTGGATTCTTACCGGGAGCGAAAAGGTTGATGCCGGTATCTGTACAGAGTGACCAGTTATTGTGTTTTCCCGAACCGTTAACACCACTGTAAGGCTTCTCATGCAGCAACACGGCAAAGTTATGTTTACGGGCAATACGCTTCATCAGGTCCATTACCAACTGATTATGATCATTGGCAAGGTTGGCATTCTCAAAGATTGGAGCCAATTCAAATTGGTTGGGGGCAACTTCGTTATGGCGTGTTTTTGCCGGAATTCCAAGTTTGTGGCATTCTATTTCCAGTTCTTTCATGAAAGCTGTTACCCGTGGGGGGATAGAACCGAAATAGTGGTCTTCCAACTGCTGGTCTTTTGCAGACGAATGTCCCATAAGCGTGCGCCCGGTCAGACAAAGATCGGGACGGGCATTGTATAGGGCGGAATCTACCAGGAAATATTCCTGTTCCCATCCCAGATTCGTGAATACACGGGTCACATTCTTATCGAATAACTGGCATACTTCCGTGGCAGCCTTGTCCACAGCACCCAGTGCTTTCAGTAATGGGGTCTTATAGTCCAGTGCTTCACCGGTATAGGAGATAAAGATTGTGGGAATACACAATGTGGTATCTACAACGAAAGCGGGCGAAGAGACATCCCAAGCGGTATATCCGCGAGCTTCAAACGTATTACGTATGCCTCCGTTAGGGAAAGAAGAAGCGTCCGGTTCCTGCTGGATCAGTAATTTGCCGGAAAAACGTTCGATTACATTTGAATTTTCTCCAAATTCGATAAAACCGTCATGTTTTTCGGCAGTGCCATCCGTCAGTGGCTGGAACCAGTGAGTGTAATGAGTGACATTCAGGGATTTTGCCCAACTCTTCATACCGTTTGCTATCAGGTCGGCTATCTCGCGGCTGATAGGGGTACCTTTTTCTATGGCGTCTGTCACAGCTTTGTAAGCTTCCCGGGGTAAGTACTCCTGCATTTTTTTGCGGTCAAACACATGACTTCCGTAATAATCGGATAATTTGTTCGAAGGGGTAGTAACTTCAAGAGGGCGCCGGTTGGCGAGCTCTTGCAAGGCGTAGAATCTCATTTTTGACATACTTGTCTTCCTTTTGTTGATTGTTGGGTGCAAAATTATATGTTTTTTCTGGAAGTACCCCTATTTTTTAGGGGGTATTCTTGAAAATAATGCAATTTTTCTTGCAGATACCCCCTGAAAAGAGTTGCTTGTATTGCAAAAAGTGCAAATTGTGATACTTGCTGTTTCTACTCTTGGGAGTATCAATGCTGTATTGGAGCCAGATCTGGTACGGGCTTGGTATGTATTTGGTATATATTAAAAAAATGGCTATTCCTTCGTTTTACAACCTTTTTTTCTATATTTGTCCCTATATATTTGGAGGTATTATCGTTGAAACATGTCTTTTGTATAGGAACCTTGCTATGTCTTTTGCTTTCAGCTTGTCCGAAAGTGCACGCATCTTTTGTCCCTGACCCTTACAATGCGAAATTACTTTCTGCGGACTCTATTATGAAGAAGGTCATCTTCTTTGCCCCTTTTTATGAAAGTATTATCGACGACTATAGAGCTGATCTTTATATTAAGGGAAAAGTGAATCTTCGCAAGAAAAATCATATTTTGCGCTTTATTCCTACCATGTTCCGTATCCGGAAAGGAGTGAGGGAATATATGATGGAGACTTATAGTGACTTGCATTTTACTGCTCCCGACATTTATGATCAGAAGGTAAAAGCGAGTGTCGGCACTTCTTCTGAGTTTTGGGAGCTGGATGGCAGGTTGCCAGAATATTTTCATGTTAATGTCTATGCTTCTACCTTATTGTATGATAAGCTCCTTTCGCCTCTGGCTCCAAATGCAATGAAATATTATTCTTATCATGTCGATTCCGTAATGGGTAAAGTGCATGATTTGCGATATAAGATTAGTTTCAAGCCGAAAAGCAAGAGTTTTCAGTTGGTGAGCGGGCACATGGTGGTCAGCGAGAATGTATGGAGTGTACGTGAGATGCATTTTAGCGGACGTTCTGAAATGTTGCGTTTCGACAATATGATACGTATGGGGGATGTGGGTGAGTCGGATGAGTTCTTGCCTGTACATTATGATGTGGATGCTACTTTCCGCTTTTTGGGCAATGTGGTTGATGCTAATTATATTGCTGCTCTTGATTATAAAACCATTATTCAGAAAGACCCTTCACAGTTGGAGCGAAAGAGATTGAAAAGCAAGTATGATTTGTCGGAATCCTATACATTACGCAGTGATACGAATAGCTACAGGAAAGATAGTTCTTATTTCGAGAGCATACGTCCGATTCCGTTGACTGAACATGAACAGGATTTATATAAGGATTTCTTTTTGAGCCGTGATACTTCATATCGATATAAGAAACCCAAAAATAAGAATCTGGAATTCTGGGGGCAGATAGGTGATGCACTTATCAGCCGTTATACGGTGGACCTTTCGAAATTGGGAAGTGTCCGCTGTTCACCGCTTATCAATCCCTTCTTGCTGAGTTATAGCGGGAAGAATGGTTTTTCTTATCGGCAGGAATTTAAGTACAACCGTATTTTTACGGGCGACCGTCTGTTGCGTCTCGTTCCCAGATTGGGTTATAACTTCAAGTATAATGAGTTTTATTGGTCTGTAAAGTCGGATTTTGATTACTGGCCACGCAAGCGTGCAGCTCTTCATATCAGCGTAGGTAATGGTCACCGCATCTATAGTAGTAGGATGTTGGATGAATTGAAAAATATTCCGGATAGTGTTTTCGATTTTGATCAGGTGCAACTGGATTACTTTAATGACTTATACTTGCAGGTGCGCCATAGTTGGGAAATTGTAAATGGCTTGTCACTGGATGTTGGTTTCTCCATGCATAAGCGTACGGAAGCCAATCGCTCAATGTATGTATCCACCAAGTCGGCTTCAAGAAGTGTGCCCTCTTCAGAAGTTTATCCTGATTGGACAGAGAAAATGCGTCATTCATACAATAGTTTTGCTCCGCGTGTCCGTCTGACGTGGACTCCCGGGCAATACTATTATATGAATGGTGATCGCAAAGTGAACTTACATTCCAAATATCCCAGTATTTCAGTGGACTGGGAGCGGGGCATCAATGGGGTTTTTAAGAGTACCGGTACCTATGAGCGTGTCGAAGTAGATATTCAGCACTCCATTCCTTTGGGATTGATGCGTGATTTTTATCTCCGCTTTGGATGGGGCGCTTTTACCAATCAAAAAGATATATACTTTGTGGATTTTGCTAACTTTACCCGTTCGAATCTTCCTGTAGGATGGAATGATGAAATTGGGGGAGTATTCCAGCTGCTTGACGGGCGGTGGTACAACTCCTCCCGTAAATACCTTCGTGGGCATTTGACATACGAATCTCCTTTCCTGATGTTGCGCCATTTGGTGAAGTATACACAGCATGTGCTCAATGAGCGCCTTTATCTGAATGCTTTGGTTGTTCCGCATCTGAATCCTTATGTTGAGGTTGGCTATGGCATCGGTACCAATATTTTTGATTTCGGAGTCTTTGGCAGCTTTGCCAACTGGAAATTTAAGGAGATAGGTTGCAAATTCACTTTTGAGTTGTTCAACCGATAATCTTTAAATTCTCTCGTATTTCTGTTATTAACTTCCTTTATAAATTGCCCGGCTTTAGTGTTATTGTAGTTTAGAAAAATAGTATTCTATGTTCTATAACATGCAATGACGTATTCGATGAAAGTATAGTATTCTTATTGATTATCAATTGATTATTTGTTTTTGACGTATTGATAACGTATTCTGGATTTTGAATTGACGTATTTAAGAATGGGTACTTAGGGCTTTTTTTATTGCATTTTACTCTATGTTTGCAGTGTTCGATTGAGAACATAACCGAGAATTGTTAATCTTAATTTAGTAAAACTTATGAAGAAGTTATTATCAGTTTTATTTTTACTAAGCTTTACCTTAGCTTCTGTATATGCACAAGATATACAGGTAAAAGGTACAGTGATAAGTGGTGCGGACAATGAACCCTTACCTGGAGTAAATGTGGTGGTGAAAGGTAATGCCACTACGGGAACAATCACTGGTATAGACGGTGAATTTGCTTTGTCGGTTCCCTCCGACGCAATCCTTTCTATTTCTTATATAGGATTCAAATCATTGGAAATTCCGGTAAATGGCAAGCGTGAGCTTAAAATTGTTCTGCAAGAAGATTCTGAAGCATTGGACGAAGTAGTGGTTATTGGTTACGGTACTCAGAAAAAGAGTGTGGTAACAGCGTCTATTGCCAGAGTATCATCTGAGGATTTGGCAAATACAGCTCCGGTTCGTATGGATAATGCTTTGAAAGGCTTGGCAGCTGGTGTTACAGTTACTTCCTCTTCCGGTCAGCCGGGTGCAGCAGCTCAGATTCGTGTACGTGGTGTAGGTACGATTCGTACGGAAAATGGTGCAGCCGATCCTCTTTATATTGTAGACGGTATGCCTATTGAAGGTGGTCTGGATTATTTGAATCCGAGTGACATTGCTTCTATCGAAGTTCTGAAAGATGCTGCTTCGGGTGCTGTTTATGGTGCGCGTGCTGCGAATGGTGTAATTCTTGTTACTACTAAAAGCGGTAAGATTGGTAAGACGAAAGTGACTTATGACTTTTCTTACGGCTGGCAAAGTGCATGGAAGAATCGGGATGTGCTGAATGCTACGGAATATGCGCTCATGATGAATGAGGGTGCTATTAATGCAGGTATAGCTCCCAAATACAACGATCCATACTCTTATGGTATGGGAACTGATTGGCAGAATGAAGTATTTAATGATAATGCTCCTGTAATGAATCATCAGGTGAGTGTGAGTGGTGCGAGTGATAAGGTGAACTATTTGTTCTCAGCTGGTTATTATACCCAAGATGGTATTGTGGGTGGTAACTTTAATCGTTCTAACTATGAGCGTCTGACTTTGCGTAGCAATACACAATATACTCTCTTTGATGAATCTAAGAACCGCAATTGGTTGAACAGTCTGAAAGTGACTTCCAACCTTTCTTATGCCCGTATTAAAAGTACCGGTATCGAAGCTAATTCCACTTGGGGATCTCCGTTAGGTTCTGCTTTGGCTTTATCTCCGATGTTGACCGTTTATGATGAAGGAGATGCTGCACAGGCTCAGCTTGACAAGTATGCTAATACAACGGACTACACTCCGATTTTTGATCCACGTAACGGCAAGCTCTTTAGTATTCCCGGTTCGGAATTTGGTGAAATGACCAATCCGATTGCTAATCTTTCTTTGCCCGGCGCTAAGAACTGGAGCCATAAGTTTGTGGCTAATTTTTCTGCAGAACTGCAATTATGGGATAACCTGAAATTCAAGACTTCTTATGGTGCCGACCTCTCTTTTTGGGGCAATGATGGTTATACTCCTCTTTACTATTTGAGAAGTGGTGGTGCTTCATCACGCTCTACTGCCTACTCAGAGAAGCATGACGGGACTGTTTGGCAGTTGGAAAATGTGTTGATGTATGATAAGACGATTGACAAGCATACTTTCTCAGTATTGTTAGGTCAGTCAGCCAAGAAGAACACCGGTTCATATCTTAGAGGTACACGTAACAATATTATCAATTATAGCCGTCCTTATATCAATGCAAGTACCGGACAGGCGGCGGATGGTGATCAGACAGCAGCGGGTGCTCCTTCTGAGATAGCTACATTGGCTTCTCTTTTTGCACGGGCCAGCTATAACTATGACGAACGGTATATGTTTCAGGTTACAATCCGTCGTGACGGCTCTTCCCGTTTCGGATCTAATAATCACTACGCTGTATTCCCTTCCTTCTCACTTGGATGGAATTTAACAAACGAAAAGTTTATGGAGAGACGTCCTGAGTGGCTGACATCTACAAAAGTTCGTTTCTCTTGGGGTAAGAACGGTAATGAAAACATAGGTAACTTTAAATATACTGTGTTAACTTCAACCGGCAACAATTACATTTTCGGAGCCGGAGAAAAGGTGATCAATGGGGTGAAGGCCAGTGGACTCGCTAATCCTGACCTGAAATGGGAAGAATCAGAACAGTTGGACTTTGGTATTGACTTTGGTTTCTTTAATAACGCTTTGACTTTTACTGCCGACTATTACAAGAAAACTACCAATGGTATGTTGATGGAAATGAATATCCCTTCCTATGTGGGTGAATCCAAACCGATTGGTAACGTAGGTAAGATGGAAAACAGTGGTATTGAATTGGAAGCAGCATACAGATTCCGCGTATCTGACTGGAACTTCCGCATTGGTGGTAATCTGACCTATTTAAAGAATAAGCTGATTGAATATGGAAACGAATCTGGTTGGGCAAACCTTGATTCTTTCCAAGGTACAGGTACAATCAGCCGTGCTCAGAATGGTAAACCTTTCCCATACTTCTATGGATACAAAACTGCAGGTGTATTCCAGAATATGGATGAAGTGAATGCTTATACTAACTCTAAGGGAGAATTGATACAGCCGAACGCAGTTCCCGGTGATGTTCGTTTCGTGGATGTGGATGGAAGTGGTTCAATTGATGCTGATGACCGTACCGATATCGGAAAAGGTATGCCTGACTGGACTTATGGCCTTAATTTGAATGTAAGTTGGAAGAACTTCGATTTGAGTATGATGTGGCAAGGTACTATGGGTAATGATATTTATGATGCAACTCGCCGTACCGACATCTCTGCTACTAATCTTCCTTCATGGATGCTGAACCGTTGGACCGGTGAAGGTACTTCTAACCGTATCCCTCGTTTTATGCTGGGTGATAATACAAACTGGCAATCATCTGATTTGTATGTTTACGATGGCAGTTATTTGCGTCTGAAAAACATTCAAATAGGCTACACTTTGCCGGCGGCATTAACACAGAAAGTGTTTGTTTCTTCACTGCGCTTCTACGTAGCAGCAGAGAACTTGTTTACTTTCACTAAATATCATGGTTTCGACCCTGAAATTTCATCGGGTGGTACTTCACTTGGTGTTGACTATGGTGTGTATCCTCAGGCCAGAACATGGACGATTGGTGCTAACCTCACTTTCTAATTTCTCATCTTTAAAATATAAAAAGTTATGAAAAGATATAAATATATAGTAGCAAGTTTGATAGCGTCCGCTTTCTTGGCTACAGGATGTTCAGAATCCTTTTTGGAGGTTTCTTCTCCAACAGATGAAACAATTAATTCTTATTTTACTACCGATGCGCATATTCAGGAAGCAGTAGTAGCAGCTTATGACCCTCTGCATTGGTCCGATTGGGCAATGGGTGAATATAATCCTGTAACTCTTATGAGTGATATCATGGCTGATGATCTTTGGATTGGCGGTCAGGACAGAACAGATAATCAGGCATGGCATTTGATGATGAATTTTGAAGCAATTCCTACAAATGTGATTAAAGGGCTGTGGACTGTTTCTTATAGTGGTGTGAAGCGTTGTAATGATGTCATTACTTACCTAGGTTGGGCAGGAGATAATGTAACTGAGGAGAATCGGAAATATTACGAGGCTCAAGTTATCACTCTCCGTGTACTCTACTACAATTGGCTGTGGAAGTTCTGGGGTAATATACCATATTATAATACAAACCTGACATCCCCCTATCTTGCGGAACAATTATCTGCAGATCAGGTGTATGAAAATATCATTACTGATCTTGAAGGTGTGATTGCAAGTAATGCTCTTCCGATGAAAGAAAAAGCAGATAATTATGGCCGTGTGACCAAGGCTATGACATATATGCTTTATGCTGAAATTGTAATGTATCAGAATGATGAATCCCGTTATGGTAAAGCTTTACAGTATATGCAGGAGATTATCGGTAGCACTCAGTATGATTTGCTTGAAAATTATGCTGATATCTTCAAGGAAGCAAATGAATGGGGTAAGGAATCTATATTTGAAGTAAACTATAAAGATGATGATGCTATTCGTTCATGGGATGGCCCATTGAATGCAGGCGGTACTGTATTACCTACACTGGTTAGTCCGCATACTTGGCCTAACGGAACAGATGGACATGATGAAGGATGGGGATTCTGTCCGGTTCGTTTGGAAACGTATGAACGTTATGCCAATAATGATACCCGTCGTGATGCCACTTGCTGGAATGCACAGGCTGCAATTGATGCTCATAATGCTGCAAATCCTACGAACCAGCTTACTTATAATCACCGCTACCAGGATACAGGCTATTTTCTCGAAAAGTATGCTGCACATACTGGTGATAATTCCGGTCATAAAGCAGATGCACAGTTGAACTGGAATAACAACCTTCGTATCTATCGTTTCTCTGAAACTCTGCTGAATGCAGCTGAATTGATTACTCGCGGTGCAGGTTCGGGTGATGCAAGAGAATACTTGAATCGCGTACGTAAACGTGCCGGATTGACTACTGAAAAAGAAGCAACAATTGATAATATCATAGACGAACGTCATCTTGAGTTTGTGGGTGAAGGTAAACGCTATTGGGATTTGATACGTACAGGTAAAGCTACCAGTGTGTTGGTGCCCGATGGATATGGTTACCGTACAAATACCTGGTCAGCAAATAAGAAGCATCTGCCTATTCCGCAGAGCGAAATTGATGCTGCACAAGGTACTTTAATTCAAAACAATTATTAATTTATTAAAAAAGAAGGATTATGAAAAAAATATATAGCTATATCGGAGGAATGTTGCTGACGACGGCTATGGCTTTTAGCATCACAGCCTGCTCACCCGATGACTTTACATCACCTAATGAAGCCGGCATTCCGGTTGCATCAACTTATGAAAATACGATTCAAATAGATGTGGATCAGGAAACCAATTGGGTAACTTTTACTTTTAACGCTCAACCGGGCATTACTCCTGTCTGGATATTTGACGGTAAGACCTATTCATCTTCATTCTCAATGAAGAAATATTATAGAAAAGCCGGAGATTACAGTGTAGATGTAAAAATTGCTAATGCCAATGGTGTAAGTGATGGTAGTATATCCAAAACTTTCCGCATCAATAAGACGATAATGAATGGTTTTGGTGGATTTGTGTATGAAAGTGATTTTAATATGTGGACGAAGGCTACGATAGCGGCTCCCACTTTTTATTATGCTCCGGGATGGTCGGCTATCGCAGATCCTGCATATACATTGGAAAATGGTACTTATACTGTAAAATTGTCGGAGGCTACTGATGATACTTGGCAAGCGCAAATGGCAATGGCAACCAATATTTCAACAGAGGCTACTAAGAATTATGACTTTTCAGTAATTCTTACAGCTTCAGTAGCACACTCCAATGTTACAGTAAAATTGGTGGATAGTACGGATGATGGTAATTTCTATTTTGAACAAAAAGGCATAAAACTGGAAGCTAACGAACCGCTTTGCTTCTGGAAGAGTAATATGCCGGGCATTGATATTGCCAATCTGAAGCTTGTTTTTGATTTTGGCCGCAATGCAGCTGGCACGGATATGACTATTGAAAGTATTGTGTTAAAGGACCATGCTAATGACGACGGCACTGAAGTTCCTGTGATCGATGAAACTCCTGAACCTACATGGGTTGCTGTCGATAGTAAGGATAACCTTTGGAATGGCATGACCTATGTTAACAAATTCTTTTATGCAAATAGTGACTGGAGTCCCAAACCTAATCCGGCTTTGGTCATTGATGGCAGATCTTATTCTTTGTCTTTCCCGGAAGCTACTGCAGAAGCATGGCAGAATCAGTTCTCATTTGAGACTGATCTTACAGCTGACACAGAGACTGCCTATGACTTCCATGTTATCTTAAATTCAACAGCGGACCTTAAAAATGTAACTGTTAAATTGGTGCAGACCAATGAAATCGGTGAAGATGGTAAAGAAATCAAGCATGATGGTAACTTCTTCTTTGATAAGAAAGTGGATTTAGTTGCTGATTCCGAAAAAGCTGTTTGGGCAGCTTCTGTGAAAGCTCCTGAAGCTATGCATGCTATATCTTTAGTATTTGACTTCGGAGGTAATCCTGCCAATACTGATGTAACGATTAAAGACATCATCTTACAAAAGCATAAAGACTGATATGATTAAGAATATAAAGCTAATGACAATACTTTCTTTCTTTACCTGCCTGCTCGGTTTCTTTAGCTGTAGCAGTAGCGATGGCGAACCGGAAGTATCCTCTCCTGTAGTCAGCGTAGTGCCAACTCAGATAACGGCTACTTATGAAGGCTCCGTTACAACACTCTCGGTTAAGTCCGATCAGGAGTGGACTGCTTTCAGCAATGAAGACTGGATTACTTGTAAAATATTGAGTAATACTCTGCAGGGGACAGTTGAAGTAACGGTCAAAGCTAATACCACTTACCAACCCCGAGAGGGGGCGGTAGTGGTAAAGTCAGGTACCACACGTGTTTCTGTTCCGGTATCACAAGAAGCAAAACCTGATATTGTAGATCCGGATATCGACACTCCTGAGGGCTATCGGTTGATATGGCAGGATGAGTTTAATGACTCCAAACTGTCTACGCCCGACGAATCATTGTGGTGGTATGAGACAGGTGCCAGTGGCTGGGGAAACAATGAGATACAGAACTACATTCCTGGTTCGAAGAATGGAGAAACTTGTGTTCAGGTAAGTAATGGGACGCTGAAGATTATTGCTAAGAAGGTGGGTAATGAGGTTTATTCTATTCGTATGAATACAGTCGAAAGTTGGAAGTATGGCTATTTTGAAGCTCGCCTAAAACTACCGACAGGAAAAGGAACCTGGCCTGCATTTTGGATGATGCCGAAGAATTATACAGCTTGGCCCGATGATGGTGAGATTGATATCATGGAAGAAGTGGGTTATGATCCTAATGTGATTTTATCAACAGTTCATTGTAAAGCTTATAATCATTCTATAGGTACTCAAAAATCAGGAACCATAAAAGTGCCGACTGCTCAAACGGAGTTTCATGTATATGCCGTTGAGTGGACGGAAGACTTTATCAAAGGGTATGTGGATGGTAAGTGCTACTTTACTTTTGATAACGATAAAAAAGGAAATAAAAACACCTGGCCCTTTAATACAGCTTTCTACTTGAAGTTGAATCTTGCATGGGGAGGTGACTGGGGAGGCGCTCAGGGTATAGATGAGTCGGCCTTGCCCGCAACTTACGAGATTGACTATGTACGTGTATTTCAGAAAAAAATAATTGAATAGGTATGAAAGCTATAAGAATTTTTTCCACTTGCTTGCTCCTTCTGCCTTTTGTCTCTTGTACACAAGTGGCAAATAAAGGTAGCGATGCGGCAACCGAGAAAAAAGTAGAGTCTCTTTTATCCAGAATGACCCTTGAAGAGAAAATCGGTCAGATGAACCAGATTACCTCTTACGGGAATATTGAGGATATGAGTAGTTTAATTAAGAAAGGTGAAGTCGGGTCTATCCTGAATGAGGTGGATCCGGTACGTATTAATGCGTTGCAACGCGTAGCGATGGAGGAGTCCCGGTTGGGAATCCCTTTGTTGATAGCTCGCGATGTTATTCACGGGTTTAAAACCATTTTTCCCATCCCATTGGGACAAGCGGCTTCGTTCAATCCGCAGATTGCGAAAGACGGTGCACGGGTAGCGGCTATTGAGGCTTCTTCCGTAGGTATCCGTTGGACTTTTGCACCGATGATCGACATTGCCCGTGATCCTCGCTGGGGGCGCATTGCCGAAGGATGTGGTGAAGACACTTACCTGACTTCTGTAATGGGAGCTGCCATGGTAGAAGGTTTTCAGGGAGATTCTTTGAATAGTCCCACTTCCATAGCTGCCTGTCCTAAACATTTTGTGGGCTATGGTGCAGCTGAAGGCGGACGTGACTATAATTCGACATTTATTCCTGAACGTCGCCTGCGTAATGTTTACTTGCCACCGTTTGAAGCGGCAACGAAAGCGGGTGCAGCTACGTTTATGACTTCCTTTAATGATAATGATGGGATACCCTCTACCGGAAATGCTTTCATATTGAAAGATGTGCTTCGTGGCGAGTGGGGATTTGATGGTTTGGTAGTGACAGACTGGGCTTCTGCCAGCGAAATGATAAGTCATGGTTTTGCTGCCGATTCTAAAGAGGTAGCCATGAAATCAGTGAATGCTGGGGTGGATATGGAAATGGTAAGTTATACCTTTGTAAAAGAATTGCCTGCATTGATAAAAGAAGGAAAGGTGAAAGAAAGCACCATTGATGAAGCCGTTCGTAATATATTGCGCGTCAAGTATCGTCTGGGATTGTTTGATGTTCCTTATGTAGATGAAAAGCAACCCTCTGTCATGTATGATCCTTCTCATCTGAAAGTAGCTAAGCAGGCTGCTGTAGAATCGGCTATCCTGTTGAAGAATGATAAAGAAGTACTGCCGTTACAGGAGTCTCTGAAAACCATTGCTGTGGTAGGACCTATGGCCAATGCGCCTTATGAACAATTGGGTACCTGGATCTTTGATGGTGAGAAAGCTCATACTCAGACACCACTGAATGCTATTAAGGAAATAGTTGGCGACAAAGTACAGGTGATTTATGAACCCGGATTAGCTTATAGCCGTGAGAAAAATCCGGCAGGCGTAGCAAAAGCTGCTGCTGTTGCTGCACGTGCAGATGTCATTCTTGCTTTTGTGGGTGAAGAAGCCATTCTTTCGGGTGAAGCACACTGTCTGGCAGATTTGAATCTTCAGGGTGATCAAAGTGCTTTGATTACGGCTTTGGCTAAGACAGGTAAACCTGTAGTAACCATTGTGATGGCAGGTCGTCCGTTGACTATCGGTCAGGAAGTGGAAGAATCAACAGCTGTTCTTTATTCATTCCATCCGGGTACGATGGGTGGACCGGCATTGGCCGATCTGCTGTGGGGTAAGGCGGTTCCAAGTGGAAAAACACCGGTTACTTTCCCGAAGATGGTAGGACAAATTCCGGTATATTATGCTCATAACAATACCGGGCGGCCGGCTACACGTAATGAGGTGTTGCTGGATGATATTGCTGTTGAGGCTGGACAAACTTCATTGGGATGTACTTCTTTCTATATGGATGCCGGTTTTGATCCTTTATTCCCATTTGGCTATGGCTTGTCGTATACAACGTTCAAGTATAGTAATGTCAAACTTTCATCAGCGTCATTGAAGAAAGATGATGTATTGACTGTGACATTTGATCTGGAAAATACAGGTAAATATAAGGGGACGGAAGTTGCTCAATTGTATATACAAGATAAGGTTGGTTCTGTAACTCGTCCGGTGAAAGAACTGAAACGTTTTACTCGGGTAACCTTGAAACCGGGCGAGAAAAAGAATGTTTCGTTTGAACTACCCGTTAGTGAACTTGCATTTTGGAACATCGATATGGTGAAAGTTGTGGAACCCGGAGACTTTGGACTTTGGGTGGCAACAGACAGCCAATCGGGAGAAGAAGTTTTCTTTAAGGTGGTAGATTGATTGGTGATTTTAAGGTTAAAGAAGAAGAGGGGCAGACCGTGATGGTTCGCCCCTCTTGCAATTTATTTGATGCGCTTGTAGCCGTAAACAGCATTAGCACCCAGTTCTTCTTCAATGCGGAGTAACTGGTTATATTTTGCCATACGGTCGGAACGACTCAATGAACCGGTTTTGATTTGTCCGCTATTGGTGGCAACGGCGATGTCGGCAATCGTAGCATCTTCCGTTTCGCCGGAACGATGGGAGGTTACAGTTGTATATCCGTGGCGATGAGCCATTTCAATGGCATTCAATGTCTCGGTCAGGGAGCCGATCTGATTCACTTTGATCAGGATAGAGTTTGCACAACCTTTTTCAATGCCCATAGCCAGGAAGTCAACGTTAGTAACGAAGAGGTCGTCACCTACGAGTTGGCAGCGGTTACCGATACGGTCGGTAAGTTTCTTCCAGCCTTCCCAGTCATTTTCACTCATACCGTCTTCGATAGAGTCGATGGGGAATTGGTTGATGAGTTGTTCCAGATAGTCAATCTGTTCATCGGCTGTACGTTTCTTGCCTTTTGCACCTTCGAATTTGGTATAATCGTAGATACCATCTTTATAGAATTCGGAGGAAGCACAGTCCATGGCGATCATGACGTCTTTGCCCGGTTCATATCCGGCTGCTTTAATGGCAGCGATAATGCTGTTCAAAGCGTCTTCCGTACCTTCCAGATTTGGAGCGAAACCACCTTCATCACCTACGGCAGTACTTAGTCCTCGGTCTTTTAATACTTTCTTCAATGCGTGGAATACTTCAGCACCCATGCGCAGACCTTCACGGAAAGAAGTTGCACCCACAGGGCGTATCATGAACTCCTGGAAAGCAATAGGAGCGTCACTATGTGAACCACCGTTAATGATATTCATCATCGGCACAGGCATTACGTATGTATTAGTGCCACCGATGTAGCGGTACAGAGGTATATCGAGATAGGCAGCTGCTGCTTTGGCTACGGCAAGAGATACACCGAGAATGGCATTGGCACCCAGGTTAGATTTCGTTTTGGTTCCATCCAGTGCCAGCATGGCATGATCGATACCCATCTGGTCGAGGGCAGACATTCCAACTAACTGAGGAGCGATGATGTTATTGATATTTTCTACGGCTTTCAACACACCTTTACCTCCATAACGTCCTTTGTCGCCATCACGGAGTTCCAATGCCTCGTGTTCTCCGGTAGAAGCTCCGGAAGGAACGGAAGCACGGCCCATAAAGCCTGATTCCAACATTACATCTACTTCCACTGTAGGGTTTCCTCTTGAATCGAGGATTTCACGTCCGATAATCTTTTCTATTTTCATAACTATGATATTATTTGTAATTATTTTAAATAGAGAACAAGGGACAATCGGCTTTTGTTCAGTAAAAGATTCATGTTTTGTGAGTGATACCGGTTACTGAATTCTTATTTTCCTCCGATAACTCCTCCAGCTATAGCTGCTATTACTCCTAACGTGATGCTTAATATAAAATAGGTGAAGAATAGTCCGTATAATCCTTGTTTCAATAGAATTACTCCATCATTTGAAAAAGTAGAGAATGTGGTGAAACCTCCACATAAACCGGTTGTCAGCAGTACCCGGTATTCTGTTGCTAAATTGAAGCGTGCCGACCACGCATAAAATAATCCGATAAGGAAACTTCCGAGGATATTGACTGTGAATGTCGCCCATGGAAAAGAGTAGGGGACAATCCGTTCGTGCAACATTTGTTGTACAGAGAATCGAAGTACACTTCCAAGACCTCCGCCTAAAAAGATAAATATGAATGTTTTAGTCATTTTCTATATTGATTTATGGGACTATTTCTAAGATCGCGACAAAGTTAGTATTTATATTTCATCTATATTTTCAGAAAGAGGCTTTTTCTTTAAGATTCAGTCCTTTAATGCCTTATGCAAACGTTTGCCGGGAATTCATTTATATTTTCATTTTATTCCTTCGTCCGCATTCCTTTTCATCCTTATATTTGCATCACGATTACAATTCTCTAAAAATAATTCAAATCATGAAAAACATGAAAGTAATTAAATTGTTCTGTCTTCTGCTCTTTTTATTTGTGAGCAATTGGACAATGGCTGAGAGCATTACCTCTCCAAACGGACAACTGCAACTGAACTTTTCAGTAAACGCACAAGGTGAACCGATCTATGAACTTTCCTACAAAGGAAAAGCTGTTATCAAACCTTCTAAACTCGGTCTGGAGCTGAAAGATGCTCCGGGATTGATGAATGGATTTACACTGGCAGACACCAAGACTTCTACTTTTGATGAAACTTGGGAGCCAGTATGGGGTGAAGTGAAGCAAATCCGCAATCATTATAATGAAATGGTTGTGACGTTGAATCAGAAGGCTCAGGATCGTAATATGATCATCCGTTTCCGCCTTTTTGATGATGGGCTGGGTTTCCGTTACGAATTTCCTTTATCTAAGAATCTGAATTACTTTGTTATTAAAGATGAGCATACTCAGTTTGCTATGGCAGGCGACCACACAGCTTTCTGGATACCGGGTGATTATGATACTCAGGAGTATGATTATACAGAATCTAAACTTTCTGAAATCCGTGGTTTGATGAAAGGTGCCATTACTCCTAACTCTTCACAGACTACTTTCTCTCCTACAGGTGTGCAAACTTCCTTGCAGATGAAAACTGCCGATGGCCTTTATATTAACTTGCATGAGGCTGCCTTGGTAGATTATTCTTGTATGCATCTTAATCTGGATGATAAGAACTTCGTATTCGAATCCTGGTTAACTCCTGATGCAAAAGGGGATAAAGGATATCTGCAAGCTCCCTGCAAATCTCCATGGCGTACGGTTATCGTAAGTGATGATGCTCGTGATATCCTGAATTCTAAGCTGACGCTGAATCTGAATGAGCCTTGTGCCTACGAAGATGTTTCCTGGATTAAGCCGGTGAAATATGTAGGTGTGTGGTGGGAGATGATTGCCGGTAAGAGCACTTGGGCTTATACCGATGATTTGCCTTCCGTAAAATTGGGTGAAACGGATTATACTAAAACTAAACCTAACGGACGTCATGGTGCTACCAATGAGAACGTAAAACGTTATATAGACTTTGCTGCTGAAAATGGACTTGATCAAGTACTGGTAGAAGGTTGGAACGAAGGATGGGAAGATTGGTTCGGTCACTCCAAAGATTATGTGTTTGATTTTGTAACTCCGTATCCTGACTTTGATGTAAAGATGTTGAACGAATATGCTAAGAGCAAAGGTGTGAAATTGATGATGCATCATGAAACTTCTGCTTCCGTACGCAATTATGAACGTCATATGGATAAAGCTTACCAGTTTATGGTAGACAACGGTTACAATGCAGTAAAGAGTGGCTATGTAGGCAATATGATTCCTCGCGGTGAACATCATTATGGTCAGTGGATGAACAACCACTATCTCTATGCTGTGACTAAAGCTGCTGATTATAAGATCTGTGTAAATGCTCACGAAGCTGTGCGTCCTACAGGACTTTGCCGTACTTATCCTAACCTGATTGGTAACGAGTCTGCTCGTGGTACGGAATATGAGGCTTTCGGTGGCAGTAAACCGTTCCACACTACTTTACTTCCGTTTAATCGTCTGATTGGCGGTCCGATGGATTATACTCCGGGTATCTTTGATACGAAATTGGAATTTATGGGTGACCTGCCTCATGGACAGGTACAGACTACTCTCTGTAAGCAGTTGGCTCTTTATGTAACATTATACAGTCCGTTGCAGATGGCTGCCGATTTAGTTGAGAATTATGAGAAGCATATGGATGCTTTCCAGTTCATCAAAGATGTAGCTGTGGATTGGGATGATAGTAAATATTTGGAAGCGGAACCGGGTGATTATATTACGGCAGCCCGCAAGGCTAAAGGCACGAGCAACTGGTTTGTAGGTGGCATCACTGATGAAAATGCACGTACTTCCAACTTTACTTTGGACTTCCTGGAACCGGGTAAGCAATATGTTGCTACTCTCTATGCAGATGGTAAGGATGCTGATTACAAAGAGAATCCGACCTCTTATCAGATAAAGAAAGGTATTGTAACCAATAAGACTAAGATGTCTGTGAAGCTGGCACGTAGCGGTGGTTTCGCTCTTAGTTTGATTGAAGCTACTCCGGCAGATAAGAAGGCTGTGAAAAAGTGGAAATGAAAAATCTTTAGTTAAGAAATACTCATAATTTAGGGTAGGAAGAAGTTTTTATTAGGCATTAGGTAACGCGCCCCGCAAGAGAGTTGGTTCTTGCGGGGCGTTTATTATTAATAGCCTGTCGACAAGAAGTTAAGAGTTTGTCGACAGGAAGTTAACTTCTTGCTGACAAGAAATTAAGACCTTGTAAGTGACTAATTATCAGTATGGTTTGAAACTGTCTGAAAGTTATATAGCAGGCACTGTAAGAATTATTTTTATTAAACATTTTGTTCTTCCAAAAATCCCCCTTATCTTTGTACCCGTTGAACGAACGATTAACGAAACTTTTCTATAGCTAATTTGTTCGTTTACTGTAAAATAAGAAGCTGAAAACTGTGCGTTATCTGCTTGGACAGATCTTTCACTCTTTAAAAGCGCCTGTTTGTATTTCCTGCGATAGGGAATTCAGATTTTGGCCATTGAACGTATTAAATTCAATATCACGAATTGACGTTTTAACCGGAAGGGGTTTCATTCCCCCGGTGTCCCCAAGGAATATCCTTTTCTGAACACTTCTGAAGTGAACAAACCAATTAGCGAAGATACATATTGGTACGCTTTGCGTATCACCTATAGCCGGGAGCTTGCTCTGAAAGAGTTTCTGGACCGGAATAATATTGAGAATTTTATTCCCATGCGCTATGAATATGTAACCCGGAAAGAGCAGCGGATTCGCAAGCTTGTTCCTGCAATACATAATCTGGTCTTCATTCATGCTACCCGAAAAAAGATAGATGAAATAAAGGAGGAAAATGCCATACGTCTTCCTCTTCGCTATATTATGGATCGTGAAACGAGGCAGCCTATCGTTGTTCCTGAAGTTCAGATGCGCCATTTTATAGCTGTTGCCGGTTCGTATGATCAGCAGGTAATTTATTTGCCTCCTACAGAATATTCCATGCAGAGAGGGGATCGTGTCCGTATCACCGGTGGTGTTTTTGAGGGCGTAGAGGGTATATTTGTCCGGGTAAAGGGGGATCGTCGTGTAGTGGTATCTATTCAGGGAGTCATGGCGGTTGCTACAACTTTTATTCATCCCTCTCTTATTGCTCCTATAACAGAAGAATAATTCATAGTTTCTAATTTATAATTCATAATTATATGAAGTCTCAAATCGATGCTTTGCGTCAACTTACGCATGAGCTTCTTTATCTTGGCATGGATGATGAGCCTATCTATGCAGATCGTTTTCATCAGCTAAATTCGGAGGTTTATAGTCAGGCGGAAACTTTGTACGATAAGAAAACCGAGAATGATGAGGAAGAAGCAACTCTTTGTATTACCCTTTTGAAAGCCTATAGTGCTACGATTTATAATCATGGGGATAAAGAAGAAAAGGTTCAGGAGGTATTGGATCGTAGCGGGAAAGTTCTTGGAAAACTTTCGGATTCTTTATTGAAATGTCAGCTATTAGTGGCTTGCTATGGGGAAACGCTTGATGAGGAATTGGCGGAAGAAGCACATAAGATTATGAGTGGCTGGGGTGGTTTGTTAACGGCTGAACAACAAAATATTTCCGATGAATTGCAGAATGTGGAAAATGATTCATATCTACATGCAAACACAGAGTTGTAGACTGATAAATCTATAGCTGATTTCTTTGTTGTGTTTGTTCTTTAATACTTATCCTTATTTTATATGAAATTTCTTGTTACGGGGGCTGCTGGTTTTATTGGCTCTTATGTTTGTAGACACCTGCTTTCTCGCGGAGATGAGGTGGTAGGGCTTGATAATATCAATAACTACTATGATGTCAATCTGAAGTATGGGCGTTTGGGGACTTTAGGCATTGATAAAAACGCTATCGACTGGTATAAATTTGTTCAAAGCAAAACAGAAGAACAATTCCGGTTTGTCCGCATGAATTTGGAGGACAAACAAGCAATGCAGATGCTTTTTGCCAATGAACTTTTTGACAAGGTTGTGAATCTTGCAGCTCAGGCAGGAGTACGCTATTCTATAGAAAATCCCTATGCTTACGTGGAAAGTAATATAGATGGCTTTTTGAATATACTGGAAGGATGCCGCCATTATGGAATTAAGCATTTGATCTACGCTAGTTCCAGTAGTGTTTATGGTCTGAATGGGAAAGTTCCTTTTTCAGAAAAAGACAGTATAGCGCATCCTGTAAGCCTTTATGCAGCGACTAAGAAATCGAATGAATTGATGGCTCATACTTATAGCCATTTATATGGCATCCCTTCTACCGGTTTGCGCTTCTTTACGGTTTATGGTCCTTGGGGACGTCCGGATATGTCACCTTTCCTTTTTGCCAATGCTATGTTGCACGGGAGGCCGATAAAGGTTTTTAATAATGGTGATATGTTGCGCGATTTTACTTATATTGATGATGTTGTTGAGGGAGTTCTTCGGGTAATAGACCACATCCCTGCTCCTGATATTGATTGGAGTGCTCAGGCTCCTGATCCCAGTTCTTCTACTGCTCCTTACAAAATATATAATATCGGTAATTCTCGTCCGGTGAAACTAATGGATTTTATTCAAGCTATAGAAGAAGCGATCGGTCATCCGGCTGAAAAAATATATCTTCCGATGCAGCCGGGAGACGTTTACCAAACGAATGCGGATACTTCGGCTTTGCAGAATGAATTAGGGTTTAAACCTGACAAACCGATTAAAGAGGGAGTTCAGGAAACGATAGATTGGTATCGTTCTTTTATCAATTGTAATCAAAAGTAAACTAAGATAATATGAAAATAGCAATAGTTGGTACTGGTTACGTCGGCTTGGTGACAGGTACCTGTTTCTCTGAGATGGGCATTGATGTGACTTGTGTGGATGTGCAGGAAAGTAAGATAGAAAATCTGAAGAAAGGTATTATTCCCATTTATGAGCCGGGCTTGGAGGATATGGTTCATCGTAATTATACTGCCGGTCGTCTGAAATTTACAACGAACTTAAAGGAATGCTTGGATGAAGTGGAAGTTGTATTCAGTGCGGTCGGTACCCCTCCTGATGAGGATGGCAGTGCTGATTTGAAATATGTGTTGGAGGTTGCGCGTACCATCGGGCGTAATATGAATAAGTATGTGCTGGTTGTGACTAAGAGTACGGTTCCGGTGGGTACTGCACAAAAGGTAAAGTCGGCCATTCAGGAAGAACTTGACAAGCGTGATGTAAAGATAGAATTTGATGTGGCTTCCAATCCCGAGTTTTTAAAAGAAGGTGATGCGGTAGATGATTTCATGAAGCCTGACCGTGTGGTGGTAGGTGTGGAATCGGAAAAGGCCAAGACTATAATGGAACGTCTTTACAAGCCTTTTATGATGAATAACTACCGGTTGATATTCACTGATATTCCGAGTGCGGAGATGATAAAGTATGCTGCTAATTCTATGCTGGCTACACGGATTAGCTTTATGAATGATATTGCTAACCTCTGTGAGTTGGTTGGTGCTGATGTGAATATGGTTCGCAAAGGAATTGGATCGGATAGTCGTATTGGTAGTAAATTCTTGTATCCCGGTTGTGGATACGGTGGCTCTTGTTTTCCGAAAGATGTGAAGGCATTGATAAAGACTGCAGAAAAGAATGGTTATCCGATGCGTGTGTTGAAGGCTGTGGAAGAGGTGAATGAGAGGCAAAAGAGCATTCTTTTTGAGAAATTATTGAAGCATTATAATGGGGATTTGAAAGGTAAACAGATCGCTTTATGGGGTTTGGCTTTCAAGCCTGAAACAGATGATATGAGAGAGGCTCCGGCATTGGTATTAATTGATAAGTTGATAGAGGCTGGTGCAAACGTGAAGGTTTATGATCCGATTGCGATGGATGAATGTAAACGTAGGATAGGAGATAAGGTTGTTTATGCTACGGATATGTATGATGCGGTGTTGGATGCGGATGCGTTGTTGTTGGTGACGGAGTGGAAGGAGTTTAGGATGCCGAGTTGGTTGGTGCTGAAGAAGACGATGAAGAAGGCAGTGGTAGTTGACGGAAGAAATATATATGAGAAGAAAGAACTGATAGAAGCGGGGATAGAATATAGTTGTATAGGGAAATAATACTTGTCTTTTGGAAGATTCTTTAAAACAGAAAACCGTTCGTGGTGTAGGCTGGAGTTTTATAGATAATATTGCCAGTTCAGGTATTACCTTTTTAGTCGGTCTTGTGCTGGCTCGACTTCTTACCCCCGAAGAGTATGGTGTTATGGCTATAATAGCTATATTTATAGCTATTTCTAATTCTATTATTGACAGTGGCTTTTCCAATGCACTGATACGCAAGATTAAAGTGGAAAGAGTAGATTATAATACTGTTTTTTATTTTAATCTGTTGGTCAGTATTATACTTTATATTTTTTTGTTTTTTTCTGCTCCTGTCATCAGTGCTTTTTTTAAAGAACCGGAGTTGATCGAGATAACTCGAGTGATAGCTTGGATACTCATCATCAATGCTTTGGCTATCATACCACGTACACAATTGGTGCGTAATGTTGATTTTAAAACACAGACAAAAGTGTCTTTGATATCTTCTGTCAGTAGTGGGGGAATAGGTATTGTAATGGCTATTGCGGGTATGGGAATATGGAGTCTTGTGGGACAACAGTTGTCACGTCAGTTTCTTAACACTCTATTTTTGTGGGTTTATACCAAATGGAAACCTATGTTTGAGTTCTCCTTACAGAGTTTTAAAGAACTGTTTGGTTTTGGCTCTAAACTTTTACTTTCCGGATTACTGGATACATTTTTTAGAAATATCTATTATATTGTTATAGGTCGTTTTTATACTTCTGCTCAATTGGGACAGTATACTCGTGCTGAACAATTTAATTCTATCTTCTCTAGTAATTTAACTTCAGTAGTACAGCGTGTTAGCTATCCGGTTCTGAGTTCCATCCAAAATGAACCAGAGCGTCTGAGGGAAGCTTACCGTAGAGTGATAAAGATCACTATGCTGATAACCTTTGCTTGTATGTTGGGATTGGTAGCAATAGCAAAGCCTTTGCTTGTTATTTTTATAGGTGAGAAATGGTTGCAAGCAGTTTACTTTTTACAAATAATCTGTTTTTCTGGGATGCTTTATCCGCTTCATGCCATCAACTTGAATATTCTTCAGGTAAAAGGTCGCTCTGATTTATTTTTAAAATTAGAAGTTATAAAGAAAATCATAGCCGTTGTTCCCATAGTAGTTGGTATATTCTTTGGCATTGAATGGATGCTAGTAGGTAATGTATTTACTTCTTTTTTTGCTTATTTCTTGAATAGTTACTATTCTGCTGGTCTAATTTTATATCCAGCTATAGAACAGATAAAGGATATTTTTCCTACGTTTATTATTTCTATTATAGTAGCAGGAGTTATGTGGAGTTTGTCTTTTATACCGATGTCTTACTATCTTCTTCTTCCTATTCAGATTATTATTGGACTGTCGTTAGCACTTCTTATTTATGGACGACTTCATTTGTCTGAATATCTTGAGGTAAAGCAACTGGTACTTGCTCTCTTAAAACAAAAGTAAAATTAAAAATAATTTTTATTGTGGAAAATAAAGTAATTACGGTTACGTCTCCTTTACTTCCTTCATTAGACGATTTTATGCCTTATCTTCAGGATATTTGGAATCGCAAGTGGCTGACTAATAACGGGCATTATCATCAGGAATTGGAGAAAGCTTTATGCGAATATTTGGAGGTGCCTTACATTAGTCTTTTTACGAACGGCACGTTGCCCTTGATAGTAGCTTTACAGACATTGCGCATTACGGGTGAAGTGATAACCACCCCCTATAGTTTTGTTGCTACTACTCATTCTTTGTGGTGGAATGGCATTAAGCCGGTATTTGTAGACATTGATTTGGATACTTGTAATATTGATCCTGAAAAGATAGAGGCTGCTATTACCCCTAAAACTACAGCAATTATGCCGGTTCATGTATATGGTAAGCCTTGTAATATGGAGCGTATTCAGTCTATTGCTGATAAATATGGCTTGAAGGTGATTTACGATGCTGCTCATGCTTTCGGTGTGAAGATGAACGGAAAATCCGTACTGAATGCAGGTGATATGTCAACGCTCAGTTTCCATGCTACTAAGGTGTATAATACTGTAGAAGGTGGTGCACTGATTTGTCACGATGAAAAGATGAAAAAACGTATTGATTATCTGAAGAATTTTGGTTTTGCGGGAGAAACGGAGATCGTGGCACCGGGCATTAATGGTAAGATGGATGAAATCCGTGCCGCTTATGGGTTACTTAATTTAAAGCAAGTTGATGTTGCGATAGAGGCTCGTCGTCAGGTGGCTATCCGTTACCGTGAAGCTTTGAGGAAAGTTTCCGGCATTAACTTTATGGAAGATATGCCTGGTGTATCTCACAACTACTCTTATTTTCCAATATTTGTAGATGCCAGAAAATATGGAATGACTCGTGATGAACTTTATTTCAAGATGAAAGAGCAAGATGTGTTGGGTAGACGGTATTTTTATCCTTTGATAAGCGAATTCTCTACCTATAGGGGATTGGAATCTGCACGACCTGAAAATTTGCCGGTGGCACATAAAGTTGCTGATAGTGTTATATGCTTGCCAATGCATCATGCACTCTCAGTTGATGACGTACGACGAATTCTTGAAATAATTGCAAAAAACTGATGAAGAGATATAATGTTCTTGTATTCCCTTGTGGTTCAGAGATTGCTTTAGATATATATAGTTCTGTTAAGTATTCTACCTATTTCAATCTTATCGGAGCAAGTTCGGTTGATGATCATGGAAAGTTTGTGTTTGAAGACTATATTTCTGATATTCCTTTTGTCACAGATGAAGCGTTTATTCCGGCGTTAAAGAAGATTGTAAAGGAGCGTAATATTGATGCTATATATCCAGCGATGGATACGGTTATCACAGCAACAAAATTACATGAAGAAGAGCTTGGGTGTAAGGTTATAGCATCTCCATCTAAGACCACAGAAATATGCCTCTCAAAGAAACTCACGTATGAAAATTTGCAAGAGGTAGTGAATGTTCCTAAAGTCTATAGTAGGCCTAATAATATTCCTGCAGAAGATTTTCCTGTCTTTGCAAAACCCATTGTTGGATATAGTGCAAAAGGTACTAAAAAACTCCATACTCAAGAAGAGGTTGATGTATATCTTAAAGGTAAAAAAGATATGCTTGTCGTGGAATATCTTCCTGGCGAGGAGTTTACAGTTGATTGTTTTACAGACAAAGACGGAAATTTGTTGTATAGTGGAGCCCGTAAGCGAAATAGAATAAGCAATGGTATAAGTGTTAACACTTATTTTGCTGAAAATCAAAAAATATTTAAAAAACTTGCTTCTACAATTAATTCAAAAATTAGATTTCAAGGAGCATGGTTTTATCAGGTTAAATATAATAAATACGGAGATTTGTGTTTACTTGAAATTGCATCTCGACTAGGAGGTTCTTCGTTACTCTCTCGTGCTGTTGGTGTAAACTTTGCACTTCTTTCTTTGTTTGATGCTTTTGGCTATAAAGTTAAAGTTTTTAAGAATGATTACAATGTAGAACTTGATAGGGCTTTGGAGTGCAAATATAAAACAAATCTTAGCTTTAATTCTGTTTATTGTGATTATGATGACTGTCTTATTATGAATAGGAGTGAGATAAATATAGAGCTTGTCAAATTTTTGTATAAATGTATAAACGAGAAAAAGCAGATATTCTTGTTGAGCAAACACGAAGGGACTGCTTTGGAAGATGAATTGAAAGATTTCAGACTTAATCATCTTTTTGACGAAATTATCCATATTTCAAAGGAAGATGATAAGTCGGACTATATTAAAACAGACAAACCTATTTTTATTGATGATTCGAATTCTGAGAGATTAAATATCAAAACGAAACTCAATATTCCGGTCTTTAGCCCTGATATGATTGATGTATTAATGTAGGATTTTATGATTACAATTGAAGAGTTAACCATAGCTGAGGAGACCGTTTCTATAATTAGTGATTTTATTTCGTGCAATGAATTTTTGCTGCCTGACCCATTCTCAAAACATGTAGATATAAAATCATATGCGGAGAGGTTAAATCGTTTGGGTATAACATTTGTCTGTAAAGACAATGAAGAAATTGCGGGCTTGATAAGTGGCTATATGAATGATGTTACTAATAAATGTGCTTACATACAGGTTATCATTGTAGCAGAGCAATTGCAAGGGAAAGGAATTGGAACATGCTTAATAAAGTTTTTCATAGATAAAGCGAAGATTATGTACGGTAATGGTACGGTATTTCTGACTGTGGATAAATGTAATGAAAAAGCTTTTAGAGTCTATACTAACATAGGTTTTACCCTGTCTAATACCATTCATGCTAATGAGAAAAAAATGATAATGGAATACAAACTATAGCAATTATGGATATAAAAAGAGTGCAAAAACGATTATTGGAGATGGGAACTGTTATTGCCAGAATTCTAGAAAAGCATGATATTCCTTATATGATCACTTTTGGAACCCTATTAGGTGCTGTAAGACATCATGGATTCATCCCTTGGGATGATGATTTTGATATATTTCTTTTTGATGATACTTATGATTTTGCTATGGAGGTGTTAAAAAAAGAACTTCCTAAGGATATGTTTCTAGAAAATAGAGATACAGAGCCATTGTATTTTCATAGTTGGTCACATGTCAAGGATATTAAAACAGTAGCAAGTTGTGAACGGTTTCCGCAAGACAATGTTTATTCTCATAAAGGGCTAAGTATAGATCTTTATAAAGCGATAAAGATGAAAGAGTGTGAACTAGAGTCTTTTCTTATAAAAGAGCATATAGCATATTTGGAAAAACGCAATAAAGTTGGATGTTTATCAAATGAAATATTTGAGCTAAAAAGAAAAGAGTTAAATAAATATTTGGAAGAGATTATTATCACAGATTCGAGTAAAGAAATTTTTGGTATGACGTTGACTGAACGAAAAATGGAACTTGATGATGTTCTTCCCTTAAAAACTATACGATTTGATGGTATTGATTTTTTAGGTCCAAATAGCCCTGATAATCTTCTCAGTGCTTTTTATGGTAATTATATGGATTTACCTCCTATAGAACATAGAATACCCCATTATGATTATGTTGAGTTTTTAGCGTAATAATGCTTTCCATAATACGGTTAAGTTATGACAAAAGTAATAACGTATGGAACATACGATCTCTTGCACGAAGGCCATATAAATCTTTTGCGTCGTGCAAAAGAACTAGGGGATTTTTTGATAGTAGGTGTTACTAATGACAGCTTTGACCGTGACAGAGGTAAACTCAATGTGCGCAACAATGTATTAGAACGGGTAGAAGCTGTGAAGAATACGGGATTGGTAGATGAAATTATTATAGAGAATTATGTCGGACAAAAAATTGATGACATACAAAATTATGGAGTGGACATCTTTGCTATTGGTTCAGACTGGGAGGGTAAGTTTGACTACCTCAATGAATATTGTAAAGTAGTGTATTTGCCACGGACGGAAGGCATTTCATCCACGATGTTGCGGGAAGGGAGCCAAGAAGTTGTAAGAGTGGGTATTATTGGATGTGGACGTATTGCCAAACGCTTTCCATCAGAAATTTCTGTGGTGAGTGGGGTGAAAACGATTGCTGCGTATGATATTCATGAAAGTGTGGTGGAACAATATTGTACAGAATTTAATGGAATAAAAAAATGTACGTCGGTTGATGAACTCTATGCTCTTGTCGATGCAGTCTATATAGCGACACCACATTTATTTCATTATGATTATATAAAGAATTCGTTAAAAGCTCATAAACATGTACTTTGTGAAACACCGATGGTGTTAAATGGTGAACAAGCCAGAGAACTTTATGAGTTAGCTGAACAGAATAGAATAATTCTGATAGAAGCGAACAAAACTGCTCATTGTCCGGCATTTAACCACCTGATGGTAATTATAAAATCTGGATTAATAGGTGAAGTCGTAGATATTGAGGCTTCACTTTCCCAACTGCTAGACAGGAGAGGGCGTGAATTTGATGCTTCACAAGCAGGTGGAGCTCTTTTTGAAGAGGGTAGTTATCCATTGCTTCCAATCTTTAAGTTAATGGGTGTTGATTATGAGGATCTGCATATCTACTCTCGTATAGAGAATGGTGTAGATGTATATACAAAGGGGATATTTCGCTATCCTAAGGCAACTTGCTCATTCAAAGTTGGTCTTGGCGTGAAAACTGAAGGTAGTCTTATAATATCTGGAACAAAAGGATATGCTTACGTACCTGCTCCATGGTGGAAGACAGATTACTTTGAGTTACGTTATGAAGATCAAAATGAGAACAAAAAATTCTTCTATAAGTGGGATGGTTTTGGTTTGCGTTATGAAATTCAAGAGTTTGTATCTTGCATTCTTAATAAGCGTTTTTCTTCAGCAAGACTCGGAAGAAAAGAGAGTATTTGGATGGCAAGGGTCATGCAACAATTCAGTGAACGAAAGAATTTCTATATAATATGACCTCATAATAAAAAATGGGTGTTTTTTATAAATCTAAATAGAAAATGATCAATTTTACAGTCGGTCCTGTGCAGTCAAGTGCGTCTGTACGGACAATAGGTGCAGAACAAGTACCTTATTTTCGTACGGCAGAGTTTTCAGAACTGATGAAAGAGAATGAAATTTTAATAAAGAAGTTTGCCAAGGCAACTGATGATTCACGCGCTGTGTTTCTTACTTGCTCTGGTTCGGGTGGCATGGAAACTGCTGTCATGAATACTTTGACTTCAAGTGACAAGGCTATAGTTGTTAATGGCGGTAGTTTTGGCACTCGTTTTGTAGAGCTACTAAAACTCCATGAAATTCCTTTTGTAGAAATCAAACTTGATCTGGGAAAAGCATTAAAAAGTGAACATCTTGCACCATTTGAGAGGCAAGGATATACTGCTTTTCTTGTTAACAAACTTGAAACATCAACAGGAGCGCATTATGATATTGATCTTATTAGCCAGTTTTGTAAGCGTAATGGTGTATTCCTAATAGTGGATTGTGTCTCTACTTTTCTTGCAGATTCATTCAATATGGCTGAGCAGGAAGTCGATGTCATGATAACAGGCTCACAAAAAGCTTTGGCGTGCCCTCCGGGTGTTTCAGTGATGTGTTTGTCTCCTCGAGCTATTGAGCGTGTGAACAGTACTAAATGTATATGCCAGTATTTTGATTTAAAGATTGCATTAAAAAATCAAGAGCGCGGACAAACTCCATGGACTCCGGCTGTCAATATTCTCCGACAGATAAATGCGCGACTAAAAGAGATTGATTCTAATGGCGGGGTGGAGGCTGAAATCATGCGAACTGCAACATTGGCAAATTATTTTCGTGAAAGAATAAAAGAATTGCCATTTGAAATTGTATCTGACTCTCTTTCTAATGCAGTAACCCCACTACACCCTATAACTATTGGGGCATACGACATTTTTCTGAAAATGAAAGATGAGTACGGAATGTGGGTCTGTCCTAATGGTGGTAGTATGAAAGACATTATCTTTCGTGTGGGGCATATTGGAGATTTGGTAATAGAGGACTATGACAAATTAATAGATGCATTTGTGGATTTGCAAAAGAAAGGATTTATTTAGAAGTTGTAATGAAAGGACAGAGACAAATTTAGTAGAACATGAAAAATAAGCAATTATACAAGTAGTCATATGATATGTGTGGATACTACTACTGGTTGCTGTAAAATATAAGCGAAATAGATGGAAGAAAAAGATACTGAGGCTTTAATGGTTACGGTTCGATGTACGGCCTATAATCATGAGTCTTATATCCAACAATGTTTGGAAGGCTTTGTTATGCAGAAAACGAACTTTCGTTTTGAGGTAATTGTGCACGATGATGCATCTACGGATGGAACTGTAACTATCATCCGGAAATATGCTGAAAAATATCCTAATATAATAAAGCCTATTTTTGAAACAGAGAATCAATATTCTAAGCGTGATGGTTCTTTAGCGCGTATAATGGATGAACATACACATGGCAAGTATGTGGCATTTTGTGAAGGAGATGATTATTGGGTTGATCCATTAAAACTGCAAAAACAGGTTGATTTTCTGGAAACGCATCCTGAATATGGAATGGTGCATACTAATTTTCAGTACTATATTAATAGGGATAATGCTTTCGTTGATAATTTTCAGTATTCTCCCAAAGACAAACTTGATATTATTTTATCTATTATTGATGGGAACAAATATAGGGTCCAGACTAATACTGTTTTATTCAGAAATGAACTTTATAAAATTATTATAACTTCTGATGATTTATTATATAAGTCTTCATATTTTTTAATGGGGGATACTCAGCTATGGATTGGAATTTTGCTCCAAAGTAATATTTATTATTTGAATTCTATTACCGCAATTTATAGAGTTGCAGAAGGTAGTGCTTGTAGGAATTCAAATTTAATAAATAGATTTCGTTTCGATTTATCTTCATCTGAATTAAGGTTGTATTTATTGGATAAAGTGAAAAAAAAATATCCTTCTTTAGATAGTAATGTTAGATTAAAGAGAAAATTGAAGAAAGAGTACAACTTGAATCTTATTCGATATAAATTATTTGTTCCGTCCTTTAAACCGCTATATTCTTTATCTATGCAATATAATTTATTATATAGCATATTGCGTTTTCCATTTCTTATTTCTATGGTAAAAAAATATATTAGATTGAAGCATTAGTATTATGATATTGCTGAAGTTTTATTTTATGCGAGTTCTCCTGCCAATACTTATGTGGTTGCCATTTAGGAGATTTCGATTTTTTATTATTAGTTCTTTGGTTAGTTCTATAGGCAAACATGCAAGTGTTTTAAGAGAAGTTACTATTTTACATCCAAGAAATATTTCAATAGGAGAGAATTCTGTTATTAATTCTAAGGTATTATTAGATGGGCGTGGTGGGCAATTGATTATTGGAAATAATGTAGACATAGCAAGAGAAGTAAATATATGGACACTTGAACATGACATAAATGATGATATGCATGCTACAATTGGTGGAGATGTTATTATTGAAGATTATGTATGGATAGCATCAAGAGCCACTATTCTTCCTAATGTGAAAATAGGTAAAGGAGCTGTGGTTGCGGCGTGTTCAGTAGTAACAAAAGATGTTCCTCCTAATTCTATTGTTGCTGGCTGTCCAGCTAAAATAATAGGTAAAAGGCATAATAAACTGTCTTATAAACTAAATTTTCATCCACTTTTTAGTTAATTATGCGTTTGTCTAAATCTTATATTTATATATTAGTTCTGTGTGTTATATTTGTTATATCTCCTTTCTTTTCTTTCTTATTCTCTCTGTTAGTTTTAATTATGCAAGATTTTTCAAGGAAAGAGAGGCGGTATTTATACTTCCTAATCTCTCTCTTTTTTGCTTTATTAGCTTTTACTCAGAAGTCAACTAGCTTAATTTTAGAAACAGATGTAGTTCGTTATTATGAAGCTTATGATGAGTATGTGAGTAAGAATGTGTTCGATTCTAATTTTTTTTTCAACCTTAATATTACATATATAGCTTTTGATATTGTTTCTCGAGTTGTGGTTAGCATTCTGGGGAATGTACAATATTTATCTTTAGTATGGACTTTACTTAGTTATTATTTGTATTTTCTATCTATTGATAATTATTTGGTATTTAGAAGTGTTAAACTTTCGAATGGTAATTTATTTTTGATAATATTTTTAGGTGTTACAACATTTTTACTATTTACTCAGATAACAGAAACCTTGAAACAAGCAGTTTCTATTAGTTTGTTCTTTTATGGATTTTCGTTATTTTTGTGTCAACGTTTTAAATTATCTATTTTCATTATTATATTATCTTTATTCTTTCATCTTTCAACAGTGTTTTTATTTGTTTTCTTTTTACCATTTGCTTTACAAGAAAGGAGCTTGTTGAAACTTTCAATTCTAGCTTTGCTAATAGGAAAACTAAATGTGATGGATATGCTGAATATCTTACTTCAATATTTAGGAACTTATAGTTATCTTGTTCTTATTCTTTTACATAAAACAGATATGTATGGCAATTCTCTCCATGGTTTTACGATTTCTTCAATTTTCTTTCTTCAAATGTTGTTATTAGTAATAATAGCTTGTTATATATATTTCGGTACCTTTAAACCTAAAGGTTTTATGAATTTTATCTTTCCCATGCTAATAGTATTGTTTCTCAATATATCTTCTCCGCATAATTTTGATCGTTTTTTGAATTTGCTAGCTTTTCCTTTGACAATTGCTTTTGTTGAAATTATAATTCTTAAATCAAGAATACGAAAATTTGTATGTTCTTTCTTCTTTATTTTTTCATTTTGTTTTTTCATGCTTAATGCTAGAAAGACATATTTTAGAACTTTGGCAGATGATGGATATTCATCTAGTTATTTAGATAACTCACCTGTGAAAATAATTACATATCCTTCGTATCTATATCTTAAACAAAAATATGAGTAATTTATTATATATCGGATATTTGTCAGATAAAGCGAGCTCTGGTGCTGATGTTGTTAACTTGAATAATATAGAAGTTTTGAAATCTCTATATAAAAGCTCTTTTTTTGAGGAGGGATTAGATAATACAGATTTTTGGGATAAAATATTATTATATACAGGAGGATTAAGTCGAAAATGTCGGCGAAGGATTCTGATCTCAATTGAGACTAATAACATTGATGTCGTTTTTTTGTCTTCATCTTTACTTGGTAAGCTAGCTAAAGTAGTAAAAAGAAAATATCCTAATATTCGTATTATTAGTTTTTATCATAATGTAGAAAGACAATATGCTGCGGAACAACTTAAAGTATCTGGCTTGTCAAAGTTTGCAACTTATATTCTTTTGACATACAATGAAAAGTTGTCATCAAAATATTCTGATTATAACATTCTATTAAATAATAGAGATCGTCTTTTGTTTCAACGTTATTATAAACGTGATGCTGATTTAATTATTCCTATTTTTTTTAAAGATGTATTTGATGTAAAGACTTTACAAATATCCAAATATATATATTCTTCAAAACCAATTGCTTTATTTGTAGGTTCTTCCTTTTTTGCAAATGTTGAGGGCATGAAATGGTATTTGGCTTATGTACATCCATTTGTAGATGAACAGTTGATAATTGTAGGTAAGAATATGGATCGTATTTTCTCTTCTAATTTGGATCAGAACTATCAGGTTTATGGATATATACCAGATTTGTCTGAACTTTACTATAATGCAGATTTTGTTATAGCTCCTATTTTTAGTGGTGGTGGGATGAAAACGAAAACAGCTGAAGCTTTTATGTATGGTAAGTCTATTATTGGAACCAAAGAGGCTTTTGAAGGTTATATTGTTAGTTCTGATTATGCCATTGAGTGCAATACTGCATCTCAGTTTATTGACGCAATAAACAGTTTAATTTCTAATCCTAATAGGACTTCTTTTAATAAATATGCTAGAGAATATTATCTTGCTCATCATTCCTTTAATTCAATAATAAAATTGTATTGGGATTTTTTATCTCTAAATTCATTATTATAGATTATGAAAGTAAGTGTTGTTATTCCATTCTTTAATTGTAAAAAATATATTATAGAGTGTCTCTACTCTGTCAAAAATCAGTCTTTTTCTGATTTTGAAATAGTTTTGGTTAATGATGGCTCTACTGATGGGACAGATGCTATTGTAAGTGAGTGGATGAGGATAAATGAGGGAATAAGAATAACATATATTGACCAATATAATCAAGGGGTTTCTTCTGCACGAAATGCTGGATTAGAATGTTCCCAAGGTGAATATGTGTTTTTTTTAGATGGAGATGACTTAATTCATGAAGATACATTAAATTACTTAGTAAATACTATTGAATCTTTTAATTCAGATACTTCGTTTTGTCGCTATACAAATAATATCATGGATTTTAGTTTAATTCATAAAACTTCTGAGAAAATTCTCGGGATTGATGAAGTTTATAAAAGATTTCTGTATAATAATTCTGATTTTACTTTTGCAGCTTTTCTATATAAACGAACTTATTTAGATAAGTTTCATATAAAATTCTCGTTGGATTTAAAATATGGTGAAGATGAGGAGTTTACTTGGAAGTATTTGTGTCATTGTAATAATGCGGTATATTGTAATAAACCATTGTATTATTATAGACAGTATCAGCAATCTTCTTCAAAAAGAATATCATATTCTCGTGTACAAGTGATAGACTCGATGAAAAGAGCTTGTAATTATTATTGTCGGAGTCATAATGCTTTTTATGTTCAATTGGAAAAATATGGTATCCCGAGAGCGAAGTTAGCTATTCTTAATCAGTTTGCACATGGAGGGGAGTTAGAAATGTACAATAGATTAAAAAGTGATGTTAATTATAAATGTAATATGGTTAATTTATTATTACATTTTCCTTCCTATGTAAAAATAGCCACTATAGTTTATCTATTTTCGCCATCTCTCTTTTACATTATTATTAATCGCTTAAAAAATGTAATGTGAGTAATGTTAATCGAGCAATTAATAAATAATCAACTGAATAATTTTCCTACTATTAAAAAAGTAGTGAAGAGAGGATACCAGTTGTTGATGTATTTGATATCTCCTAAGACAAAGTCATTGGGAAATATTGTAAGAATATCCCCTAATGATGGAGCTGAGTACTTTTTTGGTTATTATGATAAATCCCCTTGGGATGCTTTAGGAAAATATATGCTTTGCATGAAAGCTAAGAATACATGGAGCGAAGTTGCTCCTTTAGTTCCAGTGGATTTGTTACTAATTGATATACGAAGTAATAATTTCGTTAAAAAAATAGGAAATAGCCATTCTTGGAATGTGCAGCAAGGATGCATGTTACAATGGTTAGGCCCCCACTTTGATAAACAAGTAATATACAATGATTTTAGAGAAGGGCATTTTTGTTCGATAATACTTAGTGTGGAATCTGGAGAAGAGCGGGTGATTGACTGTCCAGTTTATTCTGTATCTATAGATGGTACTACTGCATTATCGCTTGATTTTACTCGTCTGCATAGATTGCGTAAAGGTTACGGATATGCTAATTTGGATGAAATGACTAAGGATAAAAAGTTGCCTGATGCTACTTGCATTTGGAAAATTGATTTGAAATCTGGGGCAATAATTCCTTTATTGAAATACGAAGATCTTGTTTCCTTTGAATTTCGTAAAGAAATGGAAGGGGCAGAACATAAAGTGAATCATTTAATGATTAGCCCTAATGGTAAACGGTTTATGGTATTACATCGTTGGTTTAACAATCATCGAAAATATTCTAGATTAGTGACTTGCAATATGGATGGTACTGAAATGTATAATCTTAGTGATGATGATATGGTGAGCCATTGTTATTGGAAGAATGATGAAGAGATTCTTGCTTTTGAGAATAAACATGGAAGTGGACCGGGTTATTATCTGATGAAAGATAAAACAAGGGAATATAAACATCTATGGAAGGAATTGTGTGTAGATGGGCATCCAAGCTATTCCCCAGATGGTAAGTTGGTGGTGACGGACAGTTATCCTGATAGAACGAGAATTGCATCTATACGTATTATGCGGGACAATCAGATAGAAGTCGTTGCACGGGTGTTTGCACCATTTCGTTATGACAATGATACACGATGCGATTTACACCCACGTTGGAGTAGAGATGGAACAAAGATTTGTTTTGATGCTGCTTTTGAAGGGCATCGTGGATTGTATGTAGTAGATATTAATGCTTAAGAATGTTTCAAGATTATAATATAGCTGTACTTTTATCTGTCTATAAGAATGATAAGGCTGATTTTTTGCAGTTGTCCGTAGATAGTATTCTAAATCAATCTTATAAGAATATAACACTATATATAGGGGTAGATGGTTCTATCGGTGAAAAGCTATATAAGTGTTTAGAACAGTACGAACAGCAAAAGAGGGTGAATATTGTTTATTTTCCTGAGAATAGAGGGCTCGCTGTTGTGCTAAATGATTTACTAGCACTGTGCAAAGAAGAGAATATAGAGTACATAGCTCGCATGGATGCAGATGATATTTCATTACCTAATAGATTCGCGAATCAGATGAATTATCTACTGTTGCATCCTGAAGTAGATATTGTAGGAGGTTGTATTGAAGAGATAAACGAACAGTCTGAAAGAAATGGTAAAGTTGTCACATATCCCTTGACCCATCAAGAATGTTTTAAATTCTTTAGATATCGTGATCCATTAGCACATCCCGCCGTGATGTTTAGAAAATCCTTTTTTGATAAAGCCAAAGGCTATCGAAATGAATACCGTAAAAACCAAGATACCATGCTATGGTTTGATGGATTTATGAATGGATGCATTTTTGCAAATCTGGATGAAACAGTATTACTCTTTCGTGTCACTGACGATTTCTATAAGAACAGAAGAAATGGTTTTAAGAGGGCGAAGAAAATGCTGAAAGATCGGTTTATGATTAATAAGGCTCTTCATTATGATTGGTCTGCTTATTTCTTTTCTTTTTTGATGTTTATAATGACTCTTACTCCTCCATTCTTGAAGAAGTTCTTATATCGGATTAGATGAAATTTAGAAATTTCTGTTTACTTCTGTTTTTTTGTAGTTATTCGGTATATCTATTTCCTCAATATTCTTACGGAGTTACAGGGTTGTTGCATTCTCCTTCGGCGGAAATGCAGCAAGATAAAACCGTTATGATTGGTGGGGGATTTTTGAATGAGAATTTAACTCCTCCTCGGTTTAATTATAATACATATAATTACTATTTGAATGTAACCATTTTCCCTTGTTTGGAAATAGCATATACTTGTACCCTTTTTAAGGTAACTCCTCAATGGGGAGTGCAATCTCAAATGGGAAAGTTCACTAATCAGGATCGGTATTTCTCTCTTCGATTAAGGGTTTTGAAAGAAGAACAATTCTTTAAATATATGCCAGCAGTAGTTTTAGGCACATCTGATCCGTTTACAGAAAGTAGGGGTGGAGAGATAATGCCTTCGGGCGATGGTGGTAATGGATATTTTTCTCGCTTTTATGTTGCAATGACAAAACATATTCCAGTAAATAAAGAAGAATTAGGACTGCATATATCTTATCTTTATAATCGCCGTAATGATTACCATCTGAATGGCATTGCCGGAGGGATAACTTATTCCCCTTCCATGTTATCTGATTTAAAATTAATAGTTGAATATGATTCACATGATATTTTGATAGGAATGAATTATCTTCTCTTTCATCATTTTTTAGTACAAGCAATGATGCAGAAAGGGAAATATTTCTCCTGCGGACTTACATATTTGATTCATTTAAAATAATTCGATATAGTAGATTATGAAAATTCCATTTTCGCCCCCTTATATTGACGAGGCGGTTATCAACGAAGTCGTTGATTCGTTACGTTCCGGCTGGATAACTTCCGGTCCTAAAGTAAAAGCATTGGAAGAAGAAATAAAAGTATTCTCTAATGCAAAAGAAGTGCTTTGTGTAAACTCATGGACTTCGGGAGCCATTATGATGCTTCGCTGGTTGGGAGTAACAGCTGAAGATGAAGTAATTGTGCCGGCGTATACATATAGTGCTACGGCATTAGCAGTCCTTCATGCGGGTGCAAAGCCTGTTATGGTAGATTCCGGAGAGGATTTCAATATCTCTGTGGATGCTATTCGAAAAGCAATTACGCCAAGGACCAAGGCTATTATTCCGGTAGATATTGCGGGCTTCCCTTGTGATTACGACCGTATCATGAGACTCGTTAATGAACCGGAAATACGCAATCTGTTTCAGGCGACGTCATTGGTACAGGAAAAATTGGGACGTATCCTTGTTATGAATGATGCGGCCCATTCTTTGGGAGCTTATTACAGCAAGAATCAGCGTACAGGGTGCGAAACGGATATTGCTATCTTCTCTCTTCACGCCGTAAAGAATGTGACGACGGCCGAAGGAGGAGCCATCTGCCTGAATTTGCCCGAACCGTTTGATAATGCGGAACTCTACAAAGAATTGCGTATGATGAGTTTGAATTGTCAAACTAAAGATGCTTTTTCCAAATCCAAAGCTGGCGGTTGGCGTTATGACATAGTCGGTCTGGGAATGAAAATAAATATGGCTGACGTAAATGCTGCTATCGGTTTGGCTCAGATACGGGAATATCCTGAACTACTGAAAGAACGTAAAAGAGTATTCAATACCTATTCTAAAGCATTTGCTGATTGTGATTGGGCTATTTTGCCTCCTTCTGAAGATGGAGAAAAAGAAAGCTCATATCATATCTATGCATTGCGTATCAAAGATTTCACAGAGGAACAGCGTGATCGTATGATTGATGAAATCGCGAAAAGCGAGGTTGCCGTGAACGTTCATTTTATCCCGATGCCGATGCTTTCCTTCTTCAGCTCATTGGGATATGATATAAAGAACTATCCACAAGCTTATGAGAATTTTAAAGGTGAAATCTCCTTGCCCATTTATCCACAGTTGGATGAAGAAAAGCTGGACTTTATAATCAAAACTGTAAAAGATGCATACCTTAAAGTGACTGTTGATAGGTGATGATTCGTTTTTTTGATATTTTATTTTCCTTTCTGGGTATTCTATTCTTATCTCCTGTTTTCCTTTTCCTGTATATTGCTATCCGTCTGGAAAGTAAAGGTGGTGGTTTCTATAAACAGCTACGTGTGGGACGTGGAGGAACGGATTTTTATGTCTATAAGTTCCGCTCAATGCGTATAGGAGCTGATAAGCAAGGTTTGATAACTGTAGGCGGACGAGATCCCCGGATTACCCGTATCGGGTATTTTATCCGCAAATATAAATTAGATGAACTACCTCAGTTATTCAATGTACTGAAAGGTGATATGAGTCTGGTAGGCCCGCGTCCGGAGGTTCGTAAATATGTGGAACTCTACACTGAGAAACAGCGGAGAGTGTTGTCTGTTCGCCCGGGAATTACGGATTATGCATCTATAGAATATGTAGATGAAAATATGATTTTAGGACAGGCTGAGGATGCGGACAAGGCATATGTAGAACAAATACTGCCGGATAAAATATGCTACAATATGAAATATATAGAGCATCGTTCGGTGAAGGAATATTTCAAGATTATATTTCTGACTATATGGAGCATTGTACATTGATCAAATCGGTAATAAAGGTTATGAGATGGTTGTTTATTCCATATTATGTTTGGAAAAAGTAGTTTAAAATAAGATATAGAAAAGGTCGAAGCTCGGTTTCGGCCTTTTTTATTCTTTCAACACCGACGCTTGTGACAACCTCAAACTACTCACTACCGCTGCAATCAGCGCAAATACACTCCCTATTATCAAGCATACTTCCGTACTTTTGCTTCCTACCACCCAACTGAATAGAAGTGCTACAAGCGTAGTTCCAAGAGTCTGTCCCATAAGTCGTGCCATTCCCATCATTCCGCTGGCTCCTCCTGAACGTTTGGTCGGGGCAGATGCAATTATAGTACTATTATTCGGTGTTTGGAAAAGTCCGAAACCAATGCCGCAAAGGGCTAGCCGAAGGCAGATACTAAGAATGGAAGATTCTGCATCCAGCATGGAGAGCGCATAAAGCCCGATACAAAATATCCCCATACCGATACTTCCCAATATTCCCGGATGAATACGCTCCACCAGATAACCGGCAACCGGCGCGGCAAATAAAGTTGCAAGAGGCCAGGGAGTTAATAATAATCCGGTCATCACCTCGCTATGCCCCAACGTATTCTGTAGAAAGAAAGGCAATGAAATCATAGCCAGCATTTGTGCGGTGAATGAACAGATGGATGTCAGTATCGAAAGCCTGAAGATGGGAATCTTTAGCAGATCCAAAGGAAGTAGGGGAGATTCCTGACCTAATTGACGACGTACATAGTAAGTACCTACAATAATTAATATCACTAATTGAAGAATCAGATAATCATAGCGTTCATGATGCGCAAAACCATCCAATGTATAAATCAATAATCCGAAGGTAATAGCATTAGCCACCGCACTGATAACGTCAAACTTACGTTTCGAAAGTTCCTTTTGTTCAGGAAGATACTTGATTCCCAATGTCAGAGCAATGATCCCCAATGGTAAATTTATCGCAAATAACCAGTGCCAGGAAGCTATTGACAAAATACCACTGGCAACAGAAGGACCTGCTGCTGCTGATATGGCAATTACCATTGCATTAATCCCCATTCCACGTCCTATCTGTTTTTTCGGATAGATAAGGCGAAGTTGGGCTGTATTTACACTGGTGATAGCTGATGCACTGAATCCCTGGAAAATACGGGCGGTTGTCAGAGTCCAGAAGGAATTGGATAAGGCACATATAAGTGATGTTACACAAAATAAAGCAATACCGGAGAGGAATACCTTACGATATCCGAAGATTTCGCCCAATGCAGAAAAAGAAAGTAATGACACTACAATAGCCAATTGATAGCCATTGACAATCCAGGTAATCACAGAGTCCGAAGTTCCAAAATCATGTGCGAGGGTAGGGAGGATTACAGTACTGATGTTGATATCGAGCACTGACATGCAAAGAGCGAATCCAATGGCCACTACCGCCCATATTCGTTGCGGAAATGGCAGTCCGTCCGTTTCTTCTATTTCCTGAGATTTTCCATCCTGAACCATATGAATTATTTTATCTGCGAATTAAACAAAAGGTATATCGGGGTGTTCGGAAACCTGCATAAAAATAAGTTTTTTTAGAAATTGTCTCGTAGGAAAGTAATGTGGAGAAGAAACTTCTTTGTACCTTTGTGCCCGTCAATACTAAAATCAATAATAAATAATAGGATTTATGGGAGGATTTTTCGGGACAGTCTCCAAAGCGAGCTGTGTGACGGATTTATTTTACGGTACAGATTATAATTCACATTTAGGAACAAAGCGGGGCGGGCTTGCCACGTATGATGCAGAAGAGGGCATGTTTGCCCGATCTATTCATAACTTGGAGAGCACTTATTTCCGAACCAAGTTTGAAGACGAACTGGATAAGTTTAAAGGAAATGTCGGAATAGGAATCATCAGCGACACAGATCCGCAACCCATCATCATTAACTCCCACCTCGGACGCTTCGCCATTGTAACAGTTGCCAAAATTGTGAATCTGGAAGAAATAGAAGCAGAATTACTTTCCAAAAATATGCACTTCGCCGAACTGAGTTCAGGCAATACCAATCAAACCGAGCTTATCTCACTACTCATCATACAAGGAAAAACTTTCGTAGAAGGTATAGAAAATGTTTACCGCCGTGTCAAAGGTTCTTGCTCTATGCTGCTGTTATCAGAAGATGGCAGTATCATTGCGGCTCGTGACAAGTGGGGACGCACTCCGATTGTAATTGGCCGGAAAGAAGGGGCATATGCTGCAACCAGTGAGTCAAGCAGTTTTCCGAATCTGGATTATGAAATAGACCGCTATCTCGGTCCGGGAGAGATCGTTCGTATGACTGCCGATGGAGTGGAACAACTGCGGAAGCCGGAGGAAAAGATGCAGATTTGTTCTTTCCTGTGGGTATATTACGGTTTTCCCACTTCCTGCTATGAAGGTCGCAATGTAGAGGAAGTACGTTTTACCAGTGGTTTGAAGATGGGACAGAGCGATGATTCTGAAGTAGATTGTGCTTGCGGTATTCCTGATTCCGGTGTAGGTATGGCTTTGGGCTATGCCGAAGGAAAAGGAGTTCCTTATCATCGTGCCATTTCTAAATATACACCGACATGGCCGCGCAGCTTCACTCCCAGTAAGCAGGAGATGCGCTCATTAGTGGCGAAGATGAAACTGATACCGAACCGTGCCATGCTGGAAGGTAAGCGCTTATTGTTTTGTGACGACTCCATAGTACGGGGTACACAACTACGGGATAATGTGAAGGTGCTGTATGAATATGGTGCCAAGGAAGTACATATTCGCATTGCTTGTCCTCCGTTGATTTATGCTTGTCCGTTTGTAGGTTTCACGGCTTCCAAGAGTCCGTTGGAATTGATTACACGCCGCATTATTGCAGAACTGGAGGGGGATGCCGACAAGAATCTGGAGAAATATGCCACTACCGGTTCTCCGGAATATGAGAAGATGGTCAGCATTATTGCCGAACGCTTTGGCCTTACAACTTTGAAGTTTAATACCTTGGAAACTCTCATCGAGTCCATCGGATTGCCGAAATGTAAGGTTTGTACACATTGTTTTGATGGAAGTAGTTGCTTTTAAGTAACTCTAAATACTAACATTTTGTAAAAAGGGGCGTGAATTGCTTGGCAGTTCACGCCCCTTTTTCTACCTTTACGGCAGAACTATTGACTACTGTTGATAGATAATTGGTAGTTCATATTCTTAATCGTAAATTGAAAATTATTAAATCGTAAATATTATGGCTTTAGTAGAACGTTTTTTGAAGTATGTAAGCTTCGACACCCAGTCCAGTGAAGAGACAGAGGTGACTCCAAGTACTCCGGGGCAAATGGTATTTGCCAAATATCTGAAAGAAGAATTAGAGTCTTTAGGTTTGGAAGACATAACGCTGGATGAGCATGGCTATTTGTTTGCCACACTTCCGGCAAATATCGATAAGCCGGTACCTACTATTGGTTTTATTGCCCACATGGACACCAGTCCCGATATGAGTGGCAAAGATGTATCTCCCCGTATTGTTCAAAACTATGACGGTTCGGACATCGTGCTTTGTGCAGAAGAGAATGTAGTTCTTTCTCCGTCTCAGTTCCCCGAACTGCTGGATCATAAAGGGGAAGACCTGATCGTTACCAATGGCAAGACATTGTTGGGAGCAGATGATAAAGCAGGTATTGCCGAAATCGTTTCTGCGATAGTGTACCTGAAAGAACATCCTGAAATCAAGCATGGCAAGATTCGTATCGGTTTCAATCCGGATGAGGAAATAGGATTGGGCGCACATAAATTCGATGTGGAGAAGTTTGGTTGCGACTGGGCCTACACAATGGATGGCGGTGAAGTAGGAGAGTTGGAGTTTGAAAACTTCAATGCGGCATCTGCTAAAATCACCTTCAAAGGTCGCAATGTGCATCCGGGTTATGCCAAGAATAAGATGGTTAATTCAATTCGTGTGGCCAACCGTTTCTGTGCGATGTTGCCTGCTCATGAAACACCCGAACATACTGAAGGTTACGAAGGCTTCTACCATCTCATCAGTTTCAACGGCGATGTAGAGCAGACTACAGTGGCCTATATTATCCGTGATCATGACCGTGCACGTTTCGAGAGCCGCAAGAAGAAAATAGAACGCTTTATCAGTGAAATCAATGCCGAATATGGTGAAGGTACAGCAACACTTGAACTCCGTGACCAATACTATAATATGCGTGAGAAGATTGAACCGGTAATGCATATCATTGATACGGCTTTTGCCGCAATGGAGGCTGTAGGTGTGAAACCGAATGTGAAACCTATCCGTGGTGGTACGGATGGCGCACAGCTTTCTTTCAAAGGTTTGCCTTGCCCCAATATCTTTGCAGGTGGTCTGAACTTCCATGGACGATATGAATTCGCTCCTATCCAGAATATGGAGAAAGCGATGAAGGTCATCGTGAAGATTGCCGAACTTGTTGCTATAAAATAATTTAATACCTTAAGACATGAAAACCACTCCGTTTACAGAAAAACATATCTCGTTGGGTGCTAAGATGCATGAGTTTGCGGGATATAATATGCCGATAGAATATTCCGGTATCATTGATGAACATCTCACAGTTTGTAACGCTGTGGGTGTATTCGACGTTTCCCACATGGGAGAATTCTGGGTGAAAGGCCCCAATGCGTTAGCTTTTCTTCAGAAAGTGACTTCCAATAATGTAGCTGCCCTGACTCCGGGCAAGGTGCAATATACCTGTTTTCCCAACGAAGAAGGCGGTATCGTAGATGACTTGCTGGTTTATCATTATGAACCGGAGAAATACCTGCTGGTAGTGAATGCTTCGAATATAGAAAAAGACTGGAACTGGTGCGTTTCGCACAATACCGAAGGTGCTGAATTGGAAAATGCTTCCGACCACATGGCTCAACTTGCCGTACAGGGACCGAAAGCCATTCTTGCTTTGCAGAAACTGACGAGTATAAACTTGTCGGAACTGCAGTATTACACCTTTACGCATGGTGAGTTTGCCGGTGAGAAAGATGTGATTATTTCCAATACCGGCTATACCGGTGCAGGAGGTTTTGAGCTTTACTTCTATCCCGAAGCTGCCATGAAGATTTGGAATGCCGTGTTTGAGGCAGGTGAAGAATTTGGCATCAAGCCGATTGGCTTGGGTGCACGCGATACGCTTCGTCTGGAAATGGGCTTCTGCCTGTATGGCAATGATCTGGATGATACGACATCACCTATTGAAGCCGGTTTGGGGTGGATTACCAAGTTTGCTGAAGGTAAGAACTTTATCAATCGCCCGATGCTTGAAAAGCAGAAAGCGGAAGGTACTGTCCGTAAGTTGGTCGGTTTTGAAATGGTGGAGCGTGGAATTCCCCGTCATGGATATGAATTGTTCAATACAGAGGGTGAAGCTATCGGAGTAGTAACTTCAGGCACTATGTCGCCTACTCGTAAGATTGGTATCGGTATGGGCTATGTAAAACCGGAATATAGTAAGGTCGGTACGGAGATTTGCATTGATATGCGTGGACGCAAACTGAAAGCGGTAGTGGTTCGTCCGCCATTCCGTAAATAAGAGGAGTCTTTTTCACCACAGATTACACGGATTTACACAGATTAAATTATCAATATAAATATCTGTGTAAATCCGTGTAATCTGTGGTGAAAAAGACTTTATAATACTCTTTCCTTTATAATCTGTTGATCTTATCTAATAATTGATTGGCCCAGGCTACTTCTTTGCTTGTCCATTCTTCCTCTTCTCCTTGCATCCCTTGTTCCTGATACCGGGAAAGTAATCCCAGATATTCCTTCAATGTGCTGGCGGCTTTAGCCTGTTTATTCATGCGCATTAGCAATAGAATCTCCTGTTTATATATGTCAAGATTTGGACTGTCTCCTGCTAGTTCTTTGGCTTTCCAAAGCAGGGTGGCACATTCTTCGTTTACCTCTTCTGTGTTGTAAAGCGCCATCTGTGATTTTGCTAAGATAACGTAATCATGGTCGGTGGCCAGATTATTATTGATATTCTTCTGTATTAATCTTCCGGCTTCTTCATACCGTTGGTCTGCCATATTCATGGCTGCGTTGAAAGTCACTACATCCGATGTTGCTTTGAGATAAGGATGACTGATTTGATTTTCTGCCTCACCGGCTTTGTCTATTCGCTTTTTCAGGTTGTCGATGCTGCCGTAGCGAAGCAACTTATGACCGCGTTGCTGTATATTATAGTATCCGATGACTTTGGAAAGTGCAGACGCCAATCCATCGGGATTCATCCCTTTGAATTCCAATAACTCACGTGCAACCCGGTCGGCTGCGTATTCCTGGTTATTCTTGTAATTCATTCCCAGGCGATTCACTACATTTACATTCAGCAGGGCGGCAACGCTTCCGATGCTGGCAACAGCGCCTACACCTAAAGCTGTATCATCGTCATCCCAGTATGCCACTTCCAGGGCTACTTCGGCAGTGACGGCAAGAACCGTTCCCCAAAAAGCTGCCCGCTTGGCACGGCGTTCAGCACGGTAGATGTTATTAACCTGATGGTCCAGCACAAAATGAGACATCTCATTGGCAATAATGGCGGCAAGTTCATCTTCCGAATCAAGTGTGCAAAGCAGACCGGTACTAATCAGCATTGTGCCGTTGGGCAGCATGTAAGCATCCGGTTCGGGCGACTGGATGACGCGTACATTCAACCGTTCGCTGCGGTTGGGATCTATGCCGGTGGCAGTCAGTTTAGCAAAGATATTCTGTACATATGAAGTGATGAAATCATCCTCATAGCCGATCTCTTCCAGCTTGTACAGGTAATCCCGACATTCTTCGTCCACTTCCTTGCGCAACTTAGAGTTATATCCGCGTTCGCCGAAATACTCATACAGATGTTGTTTCAGATAAGTTTGCTGCCAAAACTCCTGATTGGTTTCGGGAGGTGAGAGTTTAATGGTTTTCAGAGCAGAAGAAGGTATTGCGAATTGTATACCGTTGATTTCGGTTGCATAGAAAATGTCGGGACCTGCCTGGTCTGCCGATTTCATTTTCACTACCTTGCGGATCACTACGGGAGTGCCGGCAGGAAAATCCTCATACTGTTCTTGTAGTTCGCCTTTTATGGCAATCGGGCCGCTCAAGTCTTTCTGCCTGGCAGCAAATCCTGCCGTGGAGAGGAGGACGGCGAGGATAACGAAAGTGATAAGACGTTTCATATGGATCCGTTTATGGTTCGTACTATTGACTTATTATCAAAATTGCTGATACAAAAATAGGAAAGAGTTTTCTCCCTTCCCTATTCTTTTCCCTACAAAAAGGTAGGGAATTTCCTATTCCATTCCTATATTTTACTTTAATGGGTGTTCGAAGGTGAATAAACATCCGTTCTGGTAGGTATCGTCTAAATATACCCGTGCTTCTATGCGCTCTGCGAGAATCCGGCATAGAGATAATCCTAATCCGGCGCCGGGTACAAAAGAATCCACTTTATAGAATCGTGAGAATATTTTTTCTTTTAGTTCGCTTTTCACGCCAATGCCGGTGTCTCGTACGTGGAAGTATAATTTGTAGTTTTTGTTGTCTACCTCATAACTCAACTCTACTTCGCCACTTGAAGTGAATTTTAGTGCATTATGTAGCAGATTGATAAGTATCTGATGTACGATATCCTCATTAGACGAAAGTATATAGTCTGTCTGGCATGGGGTATAGTAAAATTTTACTTTTGCTTGGGCATATTCCTTCATCTCCTGAAGTAATTTATTTACAAGCTCGTTCACCGGAATCTCCTGATAAGTTAATGTTTGGTCTCCACTGTCAATATTGGCAATAGAAATCATGTCGCTGATGATTTTCAGCAGATTATCGCTATTCTTTTTTATGGTGGCACTGATTTCTTTGGTTTCTGCCTTGCTCAGAGGTATTTCTGCCAGACATTCGGAGAAGCCTACAATGGCATTCAGCGGTGTCCGTACTTCATGGTTCATATTCTGGATGAAGGCTGTCTTCATGATTTGTGCCTGTTGTGCCTTTTCATTGGCCTGCTGCAGTTCTTGGGCTTGTTTTCTCAGTAAGCGGTTGTTTTTCAATTTATGGCGATAGAACTGGATGCCGATGATTAAAGTGGTTATCAATACAACAATCAAGGCACAAGCATAAAGGAACTGTATATTACGGGCTTTCAAACTTATGTTTTTGGCTTCAAGTTCCAGCTTATTCATATTATAGCGGGTGGATAACTCATTAAGCTGTTTCTGGGTATCATTCTTATACAATGAGTCACTTAGAGATACGTATTTGCGTAGCATAAGATAAGCTTCGTCATATCTGTGAGCCCGGTGCAAAGCAGAGGCTTTATTATTATACATCCTTTTAAGGTTTATCACATTGCGGGATTTCCGGTAATGTTCTGCAGAGGAATCCTGATAGGCAAGTAGTGTGTCAATATCACCTTTTAATTTGGCATATTTCTCTTTTGTATTATATAAGTAAATGCGGTTCTCGTGTGGTGATTTTCGGTATAAATCCTCTATGTCGGCCAGATACTTTCGCAAGATAACGGTATCCTGTGGCTCGGTGAATACCACTGAGGCCATGTCTTTTATCATTAAGATGCGGGCTATGCTCATATTGACACTGGGACTGGTAAGTGACAAGTTAGCTAATGAGTCTAAATGATAAAATGCATTTTGAGCTTCCTGATATTTATTTGTGCTCGTTAAAATTACAATGTAATTGGAGCATAATGGAGTATATTCATCCCAGAATTTCAATTTCTCAAACAATTGCATGGCTTGTGTAATATATGGTAAGGCTTTGGCATAATTTTTATTTGCTCCATAAAAGTTGGCTATTTCATTCAGGCTAAATGCTAGTCCTATTTCACTTTTCCTTTTTAATGCATCATTGTACATCTTATCCATTTCTTCCATATCCTCTTTGGAGGCATTGGAGTATATGATTTGTTCACATAAGAAGCTCCAATTCTTATAGTATTCTGCTTTGTTATGGAGACGGAGAGATAAATCTTTTATAATAGGAGTGTATTTCTTTAAGCTGTCTAGGTCACCATGGTTATAGTGAAAATAATTTCTGTCCTTATATAGATAGAATAGATCGGTTGTCTTATCTCCTTTTTTATTGTCGATATCTTTCTTTATCTTTTCCCAGTGAGAAAGATATACTTCCGGCTGGTTATAATAGGTTTTTAATTTAGAGAAAGCAGGAGGGATGGAATCCTTATTGAATTTCACTTCTTTCTGTGCTTTTGTTTGTGTTGAAAGCAAAAAAGTACAGAGTATCATTATCAGATACAGACCGTTTCTCATTGCAAAGTATTGTCCTGCTATTTTGGAAATCTTTTTTGAGATACAAATATAGAGAAATTTGCCAGTATTTGTGTATGTACGTATATAAAAAAGGGAGACTTTTTTCAAAATCTCCCTTTTTTTGCTTTCATGAAGCAGAATTATTTCTTTTTACGGTCACCGTAGCGGCTCATGAACTTATCAACGCGACCAGCTGTATCCACCAATGTAGATTTACCAGTATAGAACGGGTGAGAAGTGTTAGAGATTTCCATCTTTACTAACGGATAAGTTTCACCTTCAAACTCGATGGTTTCTTTCGTATTTACGGTTGAACGAGACAAGAACATGTCACCATTAGACATATCTTTGAATACTACCGGACGGTAATTTTCAGGATGAATACCTTTTTTCATTTCAATATTTGTTTTTTTAATTATTATATTCGGTTACTATTTTGGTAATAAATAGTGTAATGGTCTTATTTTTCAGAGCGCAAAGATAGTGCAAGTCGCAGATAATACAAAATAAATTCAGATTTATTTTTGCTTAAGGTGCAGTCTACCTTTGTTTAAAGGCAGTGCATTTCTCTGAATTAGAAAAAAGTTCCCTCAAAAAATAGGTTTATCGCTTTTTATTTCAGATTTTTGCATGGTATTTTAATTTATATTCAGCATGAAGAAGCTACTTTTCTTAATTTCCCTATGGCTCTGCGTCACTACAGCAGATGCCCAGCAGGACGAGCGGGATCTGTATAGTGTTGCGTTTTATAATCTTGAGAACCTGTTTGATACGATTCATGATGCAGGTAAGAACGACCTTGAATTTTTGCCTTCCGGCAGTTATGTATGGACGGCTGAGAAGTATGAGGCCAAGTTGAAGAACCTTGCCAAAGTCCTGAGTGAAGTGTCGCGCGATCGCGTACCGGGAGGACCCGCCGTTATCGGTGTAGCCGAAGCTGAAAACAACCGGGTACTGACAGATTTGGTAAGCCAGCCGGCTATATCCAACTATAAATTCGTGCATTACGAAGGTCCGGATAAACGGGGCATTGATTGCGCTTTGCTTTATGATCCGGAACAATTCACTGTTACCAATTCCAAACTGGTGCTTTCCACTCCTTTTGAGGGAGACACTGTGCACCTGACGCGTGGCTTCCTTATTGTAGACGGACAGATGGCAGGCGAACGCGTTTGTTTCATCGTCAATCACTGGCCTTCCCGTGGAGCTAAGTCTCCGGTGCGTGTACATGCAGCCAAGCAGGTACGGGCATTGGCAGATTCCCTGATGCGTACGGACAAGAAACTGAAGCTGATAGTCATGGGGGATATGAATGACGATCCCATGGACGAAAGCATGGTGACACTGGGTGCACGCAAGTATGCGAAGCAGGTGAAAAAAGGCGAATTCTATAATCCTTGGTGGGAAACCCTTGAAGATAAAGGTGTGGGAACATTGCTCTATCGTGGCAAGTGGAACTTGTTCGACCAGATTGTGGTCTCTCGTCCTTTGCTGAAAGCCAAGAAAGGTTTGAAGTACGATCATAATGAAGTCTTTATCCGTGAATACCTTTTTCAGCAGGATGGCAAGTACAAAGGCTCTCCCTTGCGCACGCACGGCGGACGTGTTTGGTTGAATGGCTACAGCGACCATTTACCCACTATCATTTATTTGAAAAAGTAATATATAATAATGTGTAAACGAAGACCAGGAAGCTAAACTTGCTTTCCGGTTTTTTTGTTATCTATATAAAGGTATGCAGAAGAGGCTGATGAAGGCTACAGATGAAAAGAGTTTGTAACATAGAGATTACAATATTCTGTTAAAATCATCCAATAGCTTTAAAATAGAATTGTTTCAATGGGGATAATACGATAATTTATTCCCAACCTGTTCTTCCATTTAAAGGATAATGCTTACTTTTGCGTAGAATTTTTATTCACTAACAATAAACTTTAAACAAAATGATTAATTACAAAGATTTAGGGCTCGTAAACACAAGAGAAATGTTTGCGAAAGCTATTAAAGGTGGATATGCTATTCCGGCTTTCAACTTTAATAATATGGAACAGTTGCAGGCTATTGTAAAGGCTGCTGTTGAAACCAAATCTCCGGTAATCCTCCAAGTATCTAAAGGTGCCCGTCAATATGCTAACCAGACATTGTTGCGTTACATGGCAGAAGGTGCTGTAGAATATGCAAAGGAACTGGGTTGCAAACACCCTGAAATCGTTCTTCACCTCGACCACGGAGATACATTCGAAACTTGCAAGTCTTGTATCGATATGGGTTTCTCTTCAGTTATGATCGACGGTTCTCACCTGCCTTACGAAGAAAACGTTGCTTTGACGAAGAAGGTAGTTGACTACGCTCATCAATTTGATGTAACTGTAGAAGGCGAACTTGGTGTATTGGCTGGTGTAGAAGACGAAGTTTCTGCTGAACATCATACTTATACTGACCCTGAAGAAGTAATCGACTTTGCTACTCGCACAGGTTGTGACTCTTTGGCTATTTCTATCGGTACTTCTCACGGTGCATACAAGTTCAAACCCGAACAATGCCACGTAGATCCGAAGACTGGTCGTTTGGTACCTCCTCCTTTGGCATTCGAAGTATTGGACGCTGTAATGGAGAAACTTCCGGGATTCCCCATCGTATTGCACGGATCTTCTTCAGTTCCTCAGGAAGAAGTTGAAACTATCAACAAGTTTGGTGGCAAGCTGGAAGCTGCTATCGGTATTCCTGAAGAAGAACTGCGTAAGGCTGCTAAGTCTGCAGTTTGCAAGATCAACATCGACTCAGACTCTCGTCTGGCTATGACTGCTGCTATCCGTAAGGTATTCGCAGAAAAACCGGCTGAGTTTGACCCGCGTAAGTATCTTGGCCCGGCTCGTGACAACATGGAAAAGATGTACATGCATAAGATCATCAACGTGCTTGGTTCAGACGGTAAATTGGCTGAATAATCCACGGAATTTTAGACTGAATAGAAGGCTGCTCTTGAAAAAGGGCAGCCTTTTCTATGTCAGAAAGGTGAAGTCAAGTGTTTCGGCCCTCATTTTAAATCGTTTTTCTATTTATGATGCTAATCTTTTGATTAATAGTATTTTTCAATTCCGCCAAATCCTATAATCGTTTTGTTTTCTTTTGTTTTGCTAATGAAGTTATTTAACCGCTTCTCAAATTCTTCAGGACGTTTTCTTGCGGCTTCGATGTACGCTATTCGGATTCGTTTATATGCTTCGGAAAATGGCTGATAGTTTTTCCATACCGTTTCATCTTCTTTCAATTTATCAATTATATCATTGGGAAAAATGAAAGGCTCAGATAAAATGCTTCGCGTTTTATCTTCAAATTTTGGGTGTATCATTTTATTTTCCAATAGTCATTTAAGTCTTTCTTTGTTGGCTTGTGAGTAAGTACTTTTAGGATTTCTGGGTGTGAAACGCTGAATTTTATGATCTTTGTCAAGTGGTTTTGTTGTGCTGTCAATCCAATCGAAGCAAAGGGCTTCTTCAACAGCATCATTGTATAAAATACCTTTTTTACCTGATGACTTATAGGGAAATACAAACCATATTTCACAGGAGGTTTCAAAGTTGTCCATTAACCACTTTCTCCAATCTTCTCGATTTTCAAAATACTTTATTTTATTTTCTGTAGTCATAACAGGTATTCAAATTGATTATTTTATAGCTTTACTTTCGTGATAATGAAGCATTTTGTTAATTTACTTTTTGCCTCAGCAATTTCTGTATGTAGCGCAATTACTATTCTCTACGATAGTAATATGCAGGCTTCGATAGTTTAACGGTTTATTACAGCTGCCAAAAATACTAAATCTTTGAGAAAGGTCTCCAATTATCTCTTAAAACCTTTACCCTGATTCGATTGAACTTAGCCAAAGGCTTGATATAAATCTTAATTTATGCTTATGAGGCCACTATAATCTTTATACCATATCGTCTCCCGTCTTCACCACAGCCACTTTCAGAGTCTTATGGAAAGGGATGAAAGCGGAAACCACTGCGATAACCAATGCGGCAATCAGCAGATAGCCGATTACAGTCTTGATGCCCAGTAGCAGACTCTGTTGCTGAAGCGTGGAATAAAAGTTATTGGCGGCTAACTGGCTGGCTTCATCGTATCCATGTCCCTGCGCCAAGGCACTGTTCATGGCTTGCGCATAGCGGGAGGAAGCCAGTGGATTAGTGAGCGTCATGTGTTCGGAAAGGGTATTCATCCCCTTAATTTGTAAGTAATAGAGCAGGTTACTGAAAAACGAAGCGGATATTGCCGGAGCCAGTACAGAGCGAAGGGATATCAGAAAGAAAGCGTTAGACAGCATGAGCTTAGGGTCCAAATCTTCTACTACATATACACCGAAGGCTATGAAAAGAGTCATCATCCCCAGTCCGCGGAGGAAAACAGGAAAGTAAAGCATTTCGTAAGTGGAGTAGGGCGTGATGCCGAAGTAGAGGATGACCAGATAGATGACGTAGCAGAACATTCCTCCGGAAATGAGATAGCGGAACCGCCATCGCTGCCATCTGAACCACCAGAAACATATAATGGCTCCCACAATGAATCCCGGTATAAGCACCAGGCTGAGCGAATTGGCATGCACGCTGTCTACGCGGATAATGCTGTTCAGGTAATTGGTAATCAGGGAACTGCTGGCACTGAAAAACATGACCAGTACCATGAAAGTGTATCCGATGATGGATTTATGGTGATGGAGTGGTTTCAGACTGACGTATGGCTTCTCCTGTGTCCGTTGCCGGTGAACGAAAAGGTAAATCAGTATGGGGATGGCAATCGTATAAATCCGTATTTTGGGAGAGGAAAACCAATCTAATGTCTTCCCGTAGGTAAATATGTAAATGCTGAAAAGCAATGCAGCGGCTATGATAAACATGCTTCTTCCGTCGATTTCTTTGTAAGGGATGCGCATGGGGCGCTTGGCATAGCGGAAAAACAACAGGATAAAGATAATGGCAATTAGCATCAGCAGGATTGTAAAGTAATACATGTACTGCCACTGATAGTAATAGGCCAATTGTGCCGTCAGCGCCATGGATATTTGTCCACCGGAAAATACGATGGGGTAGAAGTAGGCGTAGAACTCGCTACGCACATTCTTCGGACTGAAGAACGGGCGTACCTGAATAATAAACTCCAACATAATGAAGGCTTTCAGGAAGCCGATGAAGAAGCTGCATATAATGGTGATGTCCATATTGCCAACCTGGGCACAGATGTAGCTGAGAAAGATTTGCAGGATCAGGTCGGTAAGCAGCATCGTCTTTGGAGTGGCGATCGCACGAATCTTAGGAATGATGGGATAAGCTACCGCCATACCTGCCGCTGCCGCATAATACCCCATTGTGATGTCTTCGCTGAGTATCCCGAGGGTACTGCTGACTTCCAGCATGCTTCCCGTATAGGTTCCGTTGAGCATAATGATAGGGAACATCACTACGAACATAGTGACGATACCCAGCCATTGCGGTACCCAGGGTCGGAGTGGAAGGTTCAGTTTTACCATCAGTGGACTTCCTTATTTTTTCAGTGCTTCGGTTTCTACCATCATGCCTGCGCGGAGGCTTTTCATCTCTTCGGGAGTGGCGTCGTCCAGCTCGATGCGAACGGGAATGCGTTGCTGCACTTTGACGAAGTTGCCGGCGGAGTTATCAGTCGGAACCAGGGCGTACTTGGAACCGGTTGCTTCGGATATGGCGGTAACAGTGCCGTGAAAGATATGCCCGCGGAAAGCATCGACCTTGATGCGTACTTTCTGCCCGATGTAGATGTGGGAAATCTGCGTTTCTTTGTAGTTGGCGGTGATCCATTTGTCGTTGCCCCGTACAAGATAGGAGATGGTTTGCCCGGCTTGTACGAATTGACCCGGTTCAAGGGTGCGGCGCCCCATATATCCGTCGTAAGGAGCGGTGACTATCGTATAAGAGAGATTCAATCTTGCCATATCCAGATCCGCTTCTTTGCGAAGGATATTCGCTTCGATGCCTGTGGATTTCTTACTTGTTTCGGAGTATTGGGATTTTGCCGCTTCCTTTTGTTGCAGCAGGGCCTGATAGCGTGCTTGGGTTGCTTCGTAGGCGGTTTTTACCTGTTCATATTGTTGCTGGCTGACGGATTCTTCGGCAAGCAGGTTGGCATAGCGGCGATAATCCTGTTCCTGCTGCCAGAGCTTGGCCTTGGTTTCTGTAATGTTGGCTTCCTGAATGGCTACATTTACTTGCGAGGTCTGAATGCCGGAGCTTAATACGTCTTTTGCACCTTTCGCATCCATCAGGGCAGCTTCCGCATCCTTTACTTTGATGAGATATTCCCGGTTGTCAAGAATGAGAAGGGTGTCTCCGGCATGTACAGGTTGGTGCTCCGTGAAGCGGACTTCCTTGATATAACCCGAAGCGCGGATATTGAGCGGAGCTATATACTGGTCTACTACGGCATCATTGGTGATTTCGTAATGAACGTATTTCCAGAAGTAATTGATCGTCCATGAAATTCCCGCTAGTGCAAGGAGGATACATACCGTATTGAGGGTGATATTCCTTATTCTTAATCTCTTCAGTTGCTTATGTTTCTTTTGTAATTCGGACATAGACTACAATTGTAAATTAATAATTAAAAAATGAAGCATTAAAGCATGCCACAGGTTCGCTGTAATTCATAGTAAGTGTAAATGGCCTGCGTACGGGCAACGGTCAGTTGCAGTTCACTGCGGATTTCATCATTGCGGGTGACTATGCCTTCTTTTTTCATCCGGCGGATATCTTTCAGTCGGTGTTCGGACTCTTCGATGTTGCGTGCCAGCACTTCCCGCTGCTTGTAGTAACTGAAAAGCGTCATGTACTGTTGCAGCAGTATCAGCTTGATTTCGGCTTCGTTGTCGGCACTGTTCAGGGCGGCTATTTGCTTTTTAAGTTCGGCCTGATGTATTTTGGCTTGTATTTTTCCTCCCTGGTAGAGGGGTTGCGTCAGGTTGATGTTATAGTTTTGTGACCAGTCCGGCGTTTCGGGGCGCACGGGATGTGAAAGTCCCCGCTGAAAGATGACGGGCTGGCCTATGATTCCGGCGCTGGCACCTACTTGGATATCTGGCAATCGGTCTGTGTATGCAGACTTCTTTTGGTCGTTATAAATAACCTCTTGTAGTTTGCTCTTTTTAAGTTGAAGACTGTTTTCTGTGCCCAGACGGAAAAGTTCGTCTACGGATAATAGATGCGCATTCTCCTGAGCGGTTAGCCACAGCGGAGCTACAGCAAGTATGTGAATGAGCAAGAGGCGAAGAAAATTAGAACTGGTTGAATATCTCATAGAGTGTCTCTAGTTGATTGGAACATGCGTTTAGGTTCTCTATTCCCATCAGTTGGCCCGTCTGGGTATAAAAATCCTTGATGAGAGGGCGTACACGGTCGGATATCTCTTCTCCTGCGGGAGTGAGGTACACAAGTCGGTTACGGCGATCGTTGGGGTCTTCCTGGCGCATGATCCAGCCTTTCTTTTCGAGGTTTGCCATCAGATTAGTCATGCAGGCTTTGTCTTTGGCTGTCTTTTCGGCTAATGCCTGCTGGCTGATTCCTTGCTCCTGCCACAGGGAACTCAGTACTTGTAACATTTCAAAGGTGATATCTATGTTATTGCGTTTCAATACGCGTTGCAGAGCTTGGCGGAATGCCATGCGGGTCTTCAGTATTTGTAAGATTAGCCCTCGGGATGAATTGTAATTCTCCATTGCTACGTTGCTTTTTATTTTTCGGGTGCAAAGGTAGAGCTTTTTATCGAAATTAGTCAAATGTTTGACTAATATTTGTGAGGGGAGATTTGGAAGAAAGATTAGAGAATATACTTTTATGAATAAAGAAAGGGCATAGAAAGCTAATTTCTATACCCTTCTGTTATAATTGAAATACGATTTATAATTCGATAACCAATGATTCTCTTGGTCCCATTGTCAGTGATTCACCGAATGTAACTGTCTTTCCGCTGAGAATATCTTTTCCTTGTTTGGAATCTTTCAATATTTCTTTGTAGAATTTCAAAGGAACAGTAGTTTCGACATCTGTACCATTCAACATTACGAATACGGTTTTACCTTCATGCTGGCGGGCATAGGCATAAACACCATTCTGTACCATGAATTGCACCATGTTACCTTTGGCAATAACATCGTTTCCTTTACGCCAGTTCAATAAGGTCTTGTAGAAGTTATAACACTCGTTCTGTATCTTGCTGCGTCCTGCGGCTGTCAGTGCAGTTTCTGTATCGCCAGTCCATCCACCGGGGAAGTCCTTACGAACGTATCCGTCACTCTTGCTCTTCACACCGTTCATCATGATTTCCGTACCATAGTAGAGTTGCGGAATACGGCGGGTGGTAAGTAGCAGGGTAGAAGCTTGTTTCAGCATTGGCAGATTGTCGCCTTCACCCAGGAAGCGGTCGGTATCATGGTTTTCGATAAATGCCAGTACGGAAGCCGGGTTGGGGTAGAGGAAGTCGTATACGAAGTTATTGTATACGCGATCCAGACCTTTGAACCATGTTTCGGTCTGCTCGTTCTTGGCAGTGTTGATTTTATCGAAGAAGCTAAAGTCCATAACGGTTTTCAGGTTACTGTTCTTCGGGGCAGAGAGTTTGGAATCCATTTGCCACCAGGCTGTATAAGCCGGTTCAGTAACCCAGGTTTCGCCTACGGTGTTGTAGTTGGGGTATTCTTCGTTCAGCTCTTTCATCCAGTTGCTCATGGCGTCATAGTCGGCATACGGATAAGTGTCCATGCGGATACCGTCGATATTGGCGTACTCAATCCACCAGAAGCTGTTCTGTACAAGGTAGCGATATACGTGCGGATTCTTTTGGTTAAGGTCCGGCATAGCGGTAACAAACCAACCGTCGTTCATCTGATCGAAATCGTATTGTGAAGTATAAGGATCAACGTGCGGAGTCAGTTTGAAAGAAGTCTGCACGAAGTTCTTTTCATGATCGGGATTGTTGAACCAGTCTTTAGATGGCATATCTTTAATCCATGGATGCTCTACACCGCAGTGGTTGAAGATCATATCCATTACAATCTTGATACCGCGGTCGTGGCATTTGGATATCAGTTGCTGATACTCTTCATTGGTACCGAAACGTGGATCAACTTTATAGTAATCGGTAGTAGCATAGCCGTGGTACGAACCACCAGTCATATTGTTTTCCAGTACCGGAGTGAACCAAAGGGCAGTTACACCCAGGTCGGAGAAGTAATCCAGATTTTGCTCGATACCTGCAAGGTCACCACCATGGCGGGCGTTTGGATCATTGCGGTCTACTTTGTATTCGGCCATGCCGGGGATTTGGTCATTGTCCGGGTTGCCGTTTGCGAAACGGTCGGGCATCAACAGGTAGAGGGCGTCGGAAGCATCAAAACCTGTATGTTCACAGCTTTTCTTGCCGCGTGCTTTCAGTTCATACTCTTTGACGATTTTCTTTTTGCCTTGTGCAAAAGTGAGAGCTACTTTACCGGGTTTCACATCTTTCTCCAGTCTCAGGTAGACAATCAGGTAGTTCGGGCTTTCCAGCTTGACAGTGCTGCTCAAAGAAACGCCGGGATAGTTGACAGTAACGGAAGAGTTACCGATGTCTTCACCGTAGACCATAAGTTGGAGTTCGGGATTTTGCATTCCGGTGTACCAAAACGGAGGGTCGATTTTGTTTACGTTCATAGCTGCATACGTACTAAGGGAAAGTAAAAACGTTCCCAGGATAAGGAATAATTTTTTCATGATATTAGCTTTTCGTTATTATATCCGTATTTTGGTGCTAATATAAGCAAATAGCGGAGAAAGCTGCCGCTACTCCGCTACTATATACTTTATAATGTTATGCAAACGTTTTCTGTAAATGATCATTTATTTGTTTCTGCTCCTTTCCCTTGGAAGAAATCATTGACTTTCCTTTTTTCTTGAATATCTTTTAGCCAGGCTTCGGCAGCATTATATCTGTTATTTTCCCCGATGATAGGTACGCCGTCGGCATCCACTTCTTGTCGTTTATCGTTATCCTTTGGCCGGGTTTTCAGGTAAGCTTTCAGGCATTGCTCGGCTTTGGAAGTATTTTTCAGCCTGTAATAGTAGACATAGGCGGCATCATATAGCAGTTTATGCTTATTCTTATCATACCTTTCATATTGTTCTAATAGAATATCAGCTTGTTCTTTATACATATTTGCCATTTTGTAGCAGTCGGCCAGGCCGGTGTAAAGGGGGACTATAGTGCTGTCACTGGGTATTGTAAGATTGATTGCCGTTTCCAAATGCAGTACGCCTTCCTTCGTCCATGGGGTTTTGGAGCAGGCACGCCCCAGGTAATAGTGTGCATTTACATTCGAACCGTCCTCTTTTACCGCCTTTTTTAATAAATCCCTTGCTCCATAAAAGTCATCGACAGCATAGTGGCTGATTCCTGCATACAGGCAAGTCAGGAACGTGCTGTCACCGTTTTGCAGGAGATAATTGTATCGCTCTATGGCCTCCGGATAATATTTATTCATACAATAAGCCTGTGCATTGACTCGGTTTACGAGAATGTTGGTGCTATCTAAGCAACGGTATTTCTCGGTAGTTCCTATAGCCTCATCAAACTGGCGGGCGGCTATGTATATATTTCCCAATATGGCGGGTGCCATGTAGTCTTTGGGATACCTTTCCTGTATGTCCTGATAGGCTTCTATGACAAGGTGCACATCAGAATTGTCGCAGACGCGTGACATGCTTTCCGCCCTCAGGTGCAGTACAAAAGCAGAACTGTCTTGCTCTGCCAGCAAATTGCTTTCCCTCAGGGCATCACGATTTCTTTTCATGTTCAGCAGCAGGCTGATGTACTGTATTCGTACATATTTATTGCTCGGATTAAGATTGAGCGCACTCTGGTAATAATCCAGCGCCTCCCTTTGTTTGGCGATGGACTTGCAGCATTCGGCGGCTTCAATATAAGCACGCGGGGTGAGTGAATCTTGCTCTATAATTTCCTGAAATACAAGCAAGGCTTTGTCATTATATCCCAATCCTTTCAATGCTCTTCCTTTCTGGTAGAGTAGCGGAACAGTTGGCGTCTCCTGCTCCATAAGTTTCAAGGCTGTTTCATAATCATAGTTTGCCATCGCCTCCTGAATAGGATTCGTATTCTGTGCCATTAGTAATGAAGTGGCACTGAAAAAGAGTAGAATGAAGAGTTTTCGCATAGTCTTTTTATCTTTTAAGTATTGCTTAACTGGGTGCAAGTTACTAAAAAGATTTACTTTACGAAATATTCGTAGTGTCTTTTAGATAGATTAACTAATAAAAGTAGCGCCCCTTTTTTCGAAGGAGCGCTACAATAAACTGAGTAAAATGAATCGCAGAGATGCGAGTCATTTTACAACATATCTTTTACATCAAGAATCCCAGCAAGATACCGGCAGCTACTGCTGAACCGATTACACCTGCAACGTTCGGACCCATGGCGTGCATCAGTAGGTAGTTAGTAGGATCATATTCCAGACCTACAACTTGGGATATACGTGCTGAGTCGGGTACAGCAGATACACCTGCGTTACCAATCAACGGATTGATCTTATTATCTTTCTTCAGGAAGAGGTTGAATATCTTCACAAAGATGACACCTGAAGCGGTAGCAATTACGAATGACAATGCACCCAGACCGAAGATCTTGATAGAGTCAAGCGTCAGGAATTCAGAAGCCTGAGTAGAAGCACCTACTGTTAAACCTAATAAGATAGTAATTGTATCAATCAGCGGACCGCGTGCCGTTTCAGCCAAACGACGGGTTACACCACTTTCTTTCAACAGGTTACCGAAGAACAGCATACCCAACAAAGGCAGACCGGACGGAACGAGGAAACAAGTCAGCAACAAACCGATAATCGGGAAGATTACTTTCTCCGTGTGAGAAACTACGCGCGGTGGTTTCATACGGATCAGACGTTCGTGCTTGTTAGTCAACAGGCGCATGATAGGCGGCTGGATTACCGGTACCAACGCCATGTACGAATAGGCTGATACCGCAATCGCACCCATCAGGTTAGGAGCCAGCTTGGATGAAAGGAAGATAGCCGTCGGACCGTCAGCACCACCGATGATACCGATTGCACCGGCTTGCATAGGATCGAAACCTATTTCCAAAGCAATCATGTAAGCACCGAAGATACCAAACTGAGCAGCAGCACCAATCAGTAACAATTTAGGATTGGATATCAGAGACGAGAAGTCCGTCATAGCACCGATGCCCAAGAAGATGAGTGGCGGATACCAACCGGAGGTTACTCCTTGGTACAGGATGTTGAGCACAGAACCTTCCTCATAGATGCCGACTTTCAATCCGGCTTCCATGTTAAAGGGGATATTACCGATCAGCATACCGAATCCGATGGGAATCAGCAGCATCGGCTCAAATTCCTTGGCTACTGCCAAGTATATGAAGAACAAACCTATCAGGATCATAGTGACATGACCTGCCGTTGCATTGGCAAAGCCCGTGTACGTCCAGAAGTCGGCAAGGTTGTTTCCTAAAAATGTGATAAATTCTCCCATATTATTCAATAATTACAAGGTCATTACCTTCGAGAACGGAATCTCCTTTACTTACGTTGATTGCAGTGATTTTACCGTCTTTGTCGGCATTGATATTGTTCTCCATCTTCATAGCCTCAAGGATAATAATCGTTTGTCCTTTCTTCACTGTATCACCTACATTGACTTTGATGTCGAGGATAACACCGGGAAGCGGAGATTTTACACCTGATTTGCCTGTAGAAGGAGCAGCCGGTTTCACTACCGGGGTCGGAGCAGGAGCCGGAGTGGTAGGACGGGTTACCGGTTTAACAACCACTTTAGGTGCCTTTTCCATTTCTACCTTGTAGGGGGTACCGTTCACTTCTACATGAGCGATATTTTCATCGATATCTCCAATGGTAACTTTATATGTATTACCGTTGATTTTATATTTATATTCTTTCATCGTTTTATCAATTTATAGGTGGTTACTTTTTCAGAGGAGTTTCACGTAATGTGTAAATCTTCGAACTCCATGGTGAATAGCTGCGTTTTACACGGGTGATAGTAAGAACGGTGTCTTCCACATCGTGTACATCGCTTTGCATCTCGTGCATGGCCATGGCAATGGCAGCAAATATCTCTCCCGGAGCTTCGCCCAGTTTCTTTTCTTTGGCTTCCTGCTTGTCAGTAATACCTTTAGCCTTCATTGCATTACGCTTACTGAGGCTTACAGATGCTTTGCCAACAATCTTGAAAGCAATGAAAAGCAGAATCAAACCGCAAAATACTACACTCATGGCAGAAATAGACATACCGATACCATTGCTGTCATGCTCTTCGAATTTCTCCATCTTGGCATTGCTGTCGATGGTTTTGTTGTTAGTACTCGGAGTTACGTATTTCTCTGCACTACCGTCTTTAACTTCCCATTGAGAAGCAGCATCGCTTACACGTCCGTAAGATTGATTGGTCTTCAATACTCCGGCAGGGATAGTAACTTGATCAATCAAATTACGGCCAGAATCAAATAAGCCGATCCAGTTCTCTTTTTCTGGGTCCAATGTGAAGTTTGTATGGAATGTACCACGTCTTGGTTCTCCATCTGCCCAGAATAATGAGTGCTGACGTGGTTTTACCAATGTCAATACATCACCTTTGGGGATGAAGTAAGTAGTAGTGTCACCGGGTTGGCTGCTTGCCCTTAATAAGCATGCTGCGAGGTCGGCACTACCATACGATCTATTGAATATTTCAATCCATGCGCTGTGCAAACCGTAGTCGTCCTGATAATTACCTTCGTTGGTAATCAGTACTTCATTCAGCAGCAGCTTATTGTTCGATCTTTTCTCTCCGCAGGAAGAGCATACACCTAACACCAGCAGCAAGGTAAAGAATATTCCGATTTTTGTTTTGTTCATAATCGTTCTTGTTTTTAGTGTTAAAAGCCTGATTACAAAGGAATATTACCATGCTTCTTAGCCGGATTAGTCAATTTCTTAGTCTGCAACTGTTGCAAGGCGCGGATAATGCGGAAACGTGTGTTACGCGGTTCAATCACATCATCGATGTAACCATACTTAGCTGCATTGTAAGGATTAGCAAACAACTTGGTGTATTCAGCTTCTTTTTCTGCCAGGAATTGAGCAGGATTTTCCTGTTCCTTAGCTTCGCGGGCATACAATACCTCAACGGCACCGGCACCACCCATTACAGCGATTTCAGCCGTAGGCCATGCGTAGTTCATGTCACCACGGAGTTGCTTACAGCTCATTACGATGTGTGAACCACCGTAAGACTTACGCAATGTAACTGTTACCTTAGGTACAGTAGCCTCACCGTAAGCATACAGCAACTTAGCACCATGCAGGATTACACCATTGTATTCCTGGCCTGTTCCCGGAAGGAATCCCGGAACGTCTACCAATGAAACGATAGGAATATTGAAAGCATCGCAGAAACGAACGAAGCGGCCACCCTTACGGGATGCGTTGCTATCGAGCACACCTGCCAGATACTTCGGCTGGTTGGCAACGATACCTACGGACTGTCCGTTGAAACGTGCGAAACCGATAATGATATTCTTTGAATAATCTTTTTGGATTTCGAGGAACTCACCATTATCTATGATAGCGCCAATTACCTCGTACATATCGTACGGTTTGTTCGGGTTATCAGGAATGATGTCGTTCAGGGAATCTTCCAGACGGTCGATTGGATCGGTGCAATCTACGTAAGGAGCTTCTTCCAGGTTGTTCTGAGGAATATAGCTCAGCAGTTTACGCAGCAAAGCCAAACCTTCTTCTTCAGTCTTGGCAGTGAAGTGAGTTACACCTGATTTAGTAGAGTGGACACTTGCGCCACCCAGATTTTCCTGAGTTACATCCTCACCCGTTACAGTCTTAACCACCTTCGGACCGGTAAGGAACATATAAGAAGTACCTTCCATCATCAACGTGAAGTCAGTCAGTGCAGGAGAGTAAACAGCACCACCGGCACAAGGGCCGAAGATACCTGAGATCTGCGGGATAACACCTGATGCCAGGATGTTGCGCTGGAAGATTTCAGCATAACCAGCCAAAGCGTTGATACCTTCCTGGATACGTGCACCACCCGAGTCGTTGATACCGATACAAGGAGCACCCATTTTCATTGCCTGATCCATAATCTTACAGATCTTCAGAGACATCGTTTCAGACAAAGAACCGGCAGAAACCGTAAAGTCCTGTGCAAACAGATAAACCAAACGGCCATCGATAGTACCACAACCGGTCACAACACCATCACCGGGATAGTGTTTCTTTTCCATACCGAAGTTGGTACATCTGTGCTCTACAAACATATCCATTTCTTCGAAACTACCTTCGTCGAGAAGCATGGCTATGCGCTCACGAGCTGTATATTTACCTTTCTCATGCTGTTTGGCAATCGCTTTTTCACCACCACCCAGACGTGCAGCTGTGCGGCGATCTATAAGCTCTTTAATCTTTTCAAGTTGATTACTCATTTTATTAAATATAATGGGTTAATACTATTTTTTATTGTGAATTATGAATTACAAATGACGAACTGCCTGTAAAATAAGTAATTCGTCATTCCTAATTTCGTAATTAATGCATATTATTCCGGCTTTTCGCAAAGTTCTGTCAATACGCCCAGTGTTGATTTCGGGTGTAAGAAAGCAATGTTCAGACCTTCAGCACCTTTGCGCGGAGCCTTGTCGATTAAGCGAACGCCTGCAGCTTCTACTTCAGCTAATGCGTTTGCTACACCGTCTTCAATAGCAAATGCCACGTGATGAACGCCTGCACCTTTGTTTTCGATGAACTTAGCAATAGTACTTTCGGGAGAGGTCGGTTCAAGAAGTTCGATTTTAGTGTCACCAACTTTCAGAAAAGCGGTTTTAACTTTCTGGTCTTCTACAGTTTCGATGTTGTAGCATTTCAGACCCAATACGTTCTCGTAATACGGCAGGGCTTCTTCAATGCTCTTTACGGCAATGCCCAGATGCTCAATGTGTGAAATCTTCATAACTATATTTATTAATGTTGGTATAATGTCTTAATTAAAGGCATAAAACAGCACAAAGAAAGAGATTTCTTGCTTAATAAAGAAATTTTTCGTCAATTAATTATTGGATATTTGAAGTTTAGAAAGTTTTTTTTAGACTTCTGTTCAGAAGTCGAGCAACAGTCGGACATTAATCTGACGGGATGTCAGGTAATTGGGCACTGCAAACTGGTTATTTCGGGTGTCTGTTACCCAATAATAGGAGTTGACGTTGCTGATATTTAGCAAATTGAAAATATCAACCCCCAACCAAAGGCTGCGGATGCCGCGCTTATTTTCGCGTTCGCTACGGTCGATGATACAGCGGGACATACCTTACCGGCGTGTGGATATAGGTATGTCCCGCTGTATCATT
>OGFN01000032.1_pt1 | contig 92267 bp, 96 predicted proteins | sample 1570921 | NCBI WGS metagenome assembly OGFN01 (sample SAMEA2581940, study PRJEB24529) | metagenome | biome: Human gut stool | place: China | collected 2011
TTTGTTTTTTATGGTAGTACAAATAACTACCGCTATTGGTCTTTTTTCAAAGGTTATTGTTTACTTTTCAATGTGCTCTTCGTTAACATGTTTTTTGTTTACATGTAACGTTTTTTATTATACCTCTTTAACTTCTGATTGTCAATACATTTTTTAAAATTTTTTAAATATTTTTCACCTTGTTTTAGGTGCAAAATAAAAAACTAGTAATCGCTGTTTTTTTGATTTAAATTGCTTTTTCTTTACTAATTTTATATATTAAAAATATATATGATTTTCAGTTGTTTCTCGGTACTTTTATATAATACCATAAGAATTATTTAAAGTCAATACTTTTTTGTCGAAATTTTGAAAAATTTTTCATATTTTTTTAAACTCAAAATTTATGCCTTTTTATACATCCACCAATATTGTATCTTCCCCTATACAATGAATTTTTTCCCAAGGTATTATTATATCATTTTTGTTTGAAAACATGCTTGCAAATTTATTTTCTCCTGGAACAATTATTGAAGTAATCGAGCCCGTTTGTAAATCTGCACATACATCTTGGACGTATCCCATTCTTTTTCCATTATTTATATTAATAACTTCTTTATGTTTAAAATCTAGTCCCTTTCCGTCCATTTGCGCACCTTCCCTTTTTGTTTTCTTCTATATAATATATGTAACTAATAAAAAAATAATGACTATCACTAGTCACTATTTATATATTCTCTTTATTCTATCTATCGCACTTTTTTCAAGTCTTGATACCTGGGCTTGTGAGATTCCTATTTCTTCCGCGACTTCCATCTGAGTTCTACCTTCAAAAAATCTCTTGCTTATAATCATCTTTTCTTTATCTCTCAACTTTTTCATTGCTTCTTTTATAGTAATGTTTTCCGCCCACATCTCATCACTATTCTTTTTGTCTTTTATCTGGTCCATCACAAAAATCTTTTCTGTGTCGTCTCCATATACTGGTTCTTGTAAAGATATTGGATCTTGAATTGCATCCAAGCAAAAAGCAATTTCTTCTTTTTCAACTCCAAGTTCTCTTGCTATTTCTTCCGTGTTTGCTTCTCTTTGTTCTTCCTTTTGGATTCTTTCTCGTATAGCAAGAACTTTGTATGCCAAGTCTCTCACTGACCTACTTACTCTAACCATATTGTTATCTCTTAAATATCTTCTTATTTCTCCTATTATCATCGGTACTGCATATGTTGAAAATTGTACATTTTGGCTTAAGTCGAAATTGTCCATTGCTTTAATTAATCCTATGCACCCAATTTGAAATAAATCGTCTAGGTTTTCTCCTCTTCCATAAAATCTTTTTATAACGCTTAATACTAATTTTAAATTGCCATTGACAAATTCTTCTCTTGCTTTTTGATCTCCATTTTTTATTCTTTTTAAAAGTTCAGTTTTTTCTTCATTTGATAGCACAGGCAATTTTGCGGTATTTACACCACATATTTCTACCTTGTTTACCAAAATAAAACCTCCTTTGGAATTTAATGCTAATTACATTATTCCCAAAAATGGAGGTTCTATACTGTTTTATCCTGTTTTGCTCATTATTTCTTTTTTCATTTTGCTTATTATTTTCTTTTCTAATCTTGATATATAACTTTGCGATATTCCCATCATGTCCGCCACTTCTTTTTGTGTTTTTTCATTTCCAGTAATAAATCCAAATCTTAATTCCATTATGTTTTTTTCTCTTGTATTCAGTTTTTCTATTGCAGATTTTAACAGTTTTTTGTCTACCTCGTCTTCCAGTCCTCTTGACACACTATCATTGTCAGTACCTAATATATCAGATAATAATAGTTCATTTCCATCTCCATCTTGGTTTAACGGTTCATCTATCGAGATTTCTCCTCTTATTTTATTGCTTCTTCTTAAATACATAAGAATTTCATTTTCTATGCATCGAGACGCATATGTGGCAAGTTTGATGTTTTTGCTTGTATCATATGTATTAATTGCTTTCATTAGTCCAATTGTTCCTATTGATATCAAGTCCTCTATACCTGTTCCTGTGTTCTCAAACTTTTTAGCTATGTATACAACTAGTCTTAAATTTCTTTCTACCAGCAGTTGTCGTGTTTCCTTATCTCCTTCTGCCAATTTTTTTAAAGCTTTTGCTTCTTCTTCCGCATTTAGAGGTGGAGGTAATGTTTGACTTCCTCCTATATAAAATATAGGCATGTTTTCAATTTCGTTATTCTTTAAATATTTAGCATATATTGTGCTCGCACTATTTTTTAATATTTGTAATAGATTCATTTTCCTGTTCTCCTTCCAATAAATTAAGTCCTATTAGCGCATTATATTTATTGTCTTTTGTGAGTTTCTTTTCATATATTCCCGCAATTATATTTTCTTTTTCTAATCTTATATCTTCTGTATTAATTTTTATTTTATCCAATCTTATTCCTATTAACATTCCATTCTCTTTTCCTAAAGACATAAATGGCACCATTCTTATTTTAGATAAATATTCTTGCATTTCATTTTTTTCCTGGTCATCACCTCCCACTATTTTTTCTATATAATCCAGAACTTCTTCCGGTATTATCTTGCTTAACGTTGTCTTTTCCACCACAATTACAGGTTTCTGGCTTATTGGTTCTTTTAGCATGTTTCCCGAATCTAATAAAGCTCTTGCCTTTGTCATTTTATTTTTGTTGTACAATTCAATTTCTATAAAAGTGTTTTTGTTGTTTAATTTGCTTTTATTAATTTTAAAGGCTATTTGTGTTATGATAAAAGCTATAACTCCGGCTATCAACCCAACTCTGATTGGATACATTCCAACAAATACTCCATTCTTCATTTCTACATTTTCTGGCTTTAGAAAATATATTAAAGCAAATGTGCATCCCCCAAATATGAATGATACTAAATAAAATATCAATATTTGTTTTAGAAGTTGTTTTACATTAGGTGGAGCAAAGGCTATGTAGACCATTGACTACCGATAAAGTAATTTTTGCTAGTAAGTTTGTATAAATTGATAATATGTTTAAGTATACAATTATGGCATATATACTGCCCAACAAACTTGATAGAATCATTCTTATTTGTGGATATTTAGTTTTTGGTTTTATTATTACGTATGTTGCAAATAGTATAATGTAGTTCATCAATAAATTTTCGCATAAGATTATATCTAAGTATATGGTCAATTTATTTCATCCTTTTCTTAATTAATTTGCACTTATTATTATACTTTGTATTTTTTTAAAATGCTGTCGTATTATGAACGCGAAAAAAAGAAATAATCTACATTATTGCGATTATTTCTTCTTTTTTATTTATATTTTTCCATTATTTCCCTTTATTTTTTCTTAAAAAGGTTGGAATGTCTAAATCTCCATTTGAATTTGTTGATTCTACTGATGAACTAGTTATTGGCTTTGGTGACCAAGATTTGCTTGTTATATCACTTAGGCTTGGAACTTTGTCATCTTCTTTTTCAAATCCTGTTGCTATAACTGTGATTACTATATCCTCGTCTAAGCTTTCATCAATTACAGCACCAAATATAATGTTAGCTTCTGGATCTACACTTCTTTGTACTAATTCTGCTGCTGTGTTTACTTCATGTAGTCCTAGATTGCTTCCACCTGTAATGTTTATTATTACTCCTCTAGCTCCTTCTATTGAAGTTTCTAGTAGTGGACTTTGGATAGCTTGTTTTGCTGCGTCTTCTGCTCTGTTTTCTCCAGATGCTCTACCAATTCCCATGTGAGCCATTCCTGTGTTAAGCATTATTGTTTTTACATCTGCAAAGTCTAGGTTTACAAGTCCTGGTATTGCAATTAAGTCTGATATACCTTGCACACCTTGTCTTAATACATCATCAGCCATTTTAAAAGCTTCTACTATTGATGTTTTTCTGTCTATTATTTGTAGTAGTTTGTCGTTTGGTATAACAACTAGTGTGTCTACTTTTCCTTTTAGGCTTTCGATTCCTCTATCAGCTTGTGTTAGTCTTTTCTTTCCTTCAAATGTAAATGGTTTTGTAACAACACCTATTGTTAGTATTCCCATTTCTTTTGCGCAAGATGCAACTATTGGTGCAGCTCCTGTACCTGTTCCACCACCCATTCCGGCAGTTACGAATACCATGTCTGCTCCTCTTAAAGCTTCTGTTATTTCAGCTTTGCTTTCTTCAGCTGCTTGAGCTCCAATGTCAGGATTTGCTCCAGCTCCTAATCCTCTTGTTATTTTTTCTCCTATTTGAATTTTTGATGCAGCTTTTGATAGAAGTAATGCTTGTCTATCTGTATTTACAGCTATAAATTCTACTCCTTTGATTCCAGAATCAACCATTCTGTTTACTGCATTTGTTCCAGCTCCTCCAACTCCTATTACTTTTATTGTTGCTGTTCCGTCTAACATTGTGTTTTCATCTACGCTATCCATCATCATAAAGTTTATTCCTCCCTATTTTTTATTGTTTGATTTTTTATTTCTTATGTTTTATGAATAGAAAAATTCTTTTATTCTATCTATTACTTTTGTGAAGAAGTTTTCATTAGAATTTGAGTCTATGCTACTTGATACGCTTTTTGCAAATGGTCTTGCAGCTATATATCTTACTAATGAATATGCTGTTCTATATTCAGGTCTTACAGTACTGATTAATCTTCCTGTTGCAAATTTCACTGGTATGTTTAGAATTACTTTTCCTGCCACATCACTTTTGCTTATATTGGTAATTCCTTGACCTGTTAATATTACATTATTTATTCTAGGTTTTATTCCTTGGTTTGTTATGTCTCTGTTTATTAGTGTAAATATTTCTTCGATTCTTGCTTCTATTATTTCTATTAGCTCCGAACTTTTAATAACTTTATTTTTCGAGTCTTCTACTGAATTCAAAACGATTTCATTATCATTGTCTATGTATGATTTCATTGCTAATCCATATTGTCTTTTTAGTTTTTCGGCCTCCGTATCAGAAATATTTAATACCATTTGGATGTCTTTTGTTATATTATCTCCTCCTAGTGGTATTGTATTTGTGTATTTGAAGGCTGTTCCCTCAAACACTCCTATTTCTGTATTTCCGGCCCCTATATCTATTATCATTACATTATCATTTAATTCGTTATTGTCTAATATTAAGTTTCTTTCTGCTAGTGTTACTGGTATTATTCCGTCTATGTCTATATCTGCTTTTTTACATATATTAGATAATTGTTTGATATAGTCCTTGTCCCCTAATATGACTTGTGCATTTATTGTGAATGCTGATACTAAGTTTCCTACTGGATCTTCAACTATTCTTCCATCATCCAATATAAATTTATCAGTTACTATATCGATTATACTTTGTCCTTCTGGTACATCGATATCTCTTACTTGAAGTAATGCAGAAGATACATCTTTTGCAGATACTCCTGAAAATTTATCTTTTATATTTTTTGTAATACTATTTTGTACTATTGTTACATATTTTCCTGATATTGTTAAGTAAGCAGAGTTGATTTTGATTTCAGCTTCTTTTTCTGCATCTTGTATCGATTTTATGATAGCATTGGCTATTTCATCTTCATCTATTATCTTTGTTTTTTTAATACCTTTACACTTATGTTCAACCGTATAGACAAGTTCTATTTGGTTAAAATTGTTGACTTCTCCTACAACTAAGCTAACCTTCGAGGATCCAATGTCTATACCCACAATTATATCACCGATTGCCAAAACTAACTCCTCCATTTTTTATTGCTTTTTATTTTAGATAAGAATATTATATTTTGCAAAAAAAGTCAATAGTTTTGTCATAATTTTGTAATATTTTTGTAACAAAATTTCCAAAACTATTGTAATTTGTTTTTTTATTATTTTTTATGTATTATTGTGTCACTTTTTCTGCATTCTCATCTGCTTTATTTTTTCCTTTTTTGTCTTCCATTTTTTTCATAAATTTATCAACATAGTATCTACGTATGATAGCTAGGTTGGTAAATATTCTTCCCACAAATACTACTATTGCTGCAAGATATATGTCCACATTTAACTTTTGTCCTAATATTGTAAGTAGTATTGCAAGTATAGCATTTCCAAAGAATCCTGTTATGAATATTGTTAGGTTAAAGTTCTTTTTTAATGTTGCTAATATTCCTCCAAATACTGAGTCCAATGCTGCTATTATTGCTATCGCCAAGTAACCTGAATATGTATATGACACCATTGGTGCAAATAGTCCTATTAATGCTCCTATTACGCATCCTAATATTATTGCTATTAATATCATTCTCCTGCAACCTCCTTCATATATTTTATATCTATGTTTTCCGAATATTTTGGTATTTTTATGTTTCTTTGCTTTTCTAGTGTTACAGTTTTTCCACTGTTCTTGTAACTATCTATAAATCCACTATTTTTCATACATAACGTACTTGTTAAGTATGTTTGATTTCCTATTGCTTTTACAACATAAGGCGAAATCAATCTTTGTCTTGGTTTTATTAATATATATGAATCTATATCAACAATGTCTGTCATACTTAAAATTCTTACACCATTTATTGATATTGCTTCTGCCCCTGCAAATCTTAGTTCATTAATTAACTCTACTAAATCATCCGCTTGTATTTGTCTTTCTTGGTTGTCTGTAAGTGTTACAACAACACCTTCTCCTACTACATTTGTTGTTCCTAGTAATAGGTTCGATTTTTTCAATTCTTCATCCAATAGCTCAGAAGCCTCATCATTTGATTCTATTTTTGCATTGTATTCTTCAATTTTAGAGTTGGTCTCTGTAAGTTTTTCATTGACCTCTTCATATTTACTTTTCCATGTTGATATTTGCTCTCTTAATTCCGCTTCCCTCATATTTTCAATGTCTGTTTCGTTTACTTGCTCAACTGTTTTGAACTGTATGAACATTACAGTTACTAGCAAAATACACATTATTAGTATGCTGATCGACATTGTTATTGTTCCTTTATCAAATTTCATTTTCAAGTTTTATCACCTCTTATTCTGCATATTGAATATATTTTGAATTTATTACTCCAGTATATTTTTTTATTGTTACATTATTTGATTGTTTGATTGATGTTGGTGTATAGCTATTATAGTATTCGACCGTTCCTCCTGGTCTTGAAAGCGCCGAATTTATGAATGATGCATTTCCTATTGCCTTTATTATAAATGGTGAGCTTATTTTCTCTCCGTTTACACTTATTACATTTCCATCACATGTAATTGAAGAAGTTGACACTAATCTTTGGTCATTTATTGATATCGCTTCTGCTCCCGCATTTTTTAATTCATTTACTATTTTTAGAAGATAACCATAATGAACTAAGTAATAGCTAGGATCTATTATCGTGCTATCTGTTGAAACATTGTTGTTGTCTTTTATTGTTACTATAATTCCTTCTCCTGTTACGTCTGTTAATCCTAAAAGTATGTTGTTTTTCTTTAATTGTTCTTCCTTTTCAGCTGAACCGTCAGTATTTTCACTTGCGGTTTGTCTTACATTTTCCAGTTTTTTCTCTGCTGATTGTAGCGTTGCATACGTGCTATCATATCTTTCTTTCCATTTTAGTACTTGGTTTCTCAAATCGTTATTTGAGAAAGATGGCGAAACTAATTTATTTGCATTATTAGCCGCTTTTATTTGAATTACTATTGTCATTGTTAGTATTAAACACATTATTCCTAATGTTATTGCTATTTGCTTTTTGTTCAATTTTCTCACTCCTTGTTAAACACTTTCTCTAAAATAAAGCTTATGTGTGTTTATATTCATATTTATGAATATTTCTCCTTCTATGTCTTTTTCATTTTCTAATATACTCATTAGTGACGACATTCTTGTTTCTAAATAACTGCAATCTCCTAAATATACAGTCTTTTTCTCTTGTTCTAGTCTTAATGTATAATTGTCTGAATTGCTAATATCTATTGTTGTTATCAAATTTTCTATGTTATGTGTTTTGGCAACTGCCATTATTTTTATGACTGTTCCCAGTTTTTCCAAGTCGTCTTTATTTAGCCTATTTCCAGGTTTATAATTCTCTTTTGATGTTGTTGTTCCTAAAATTGTTGGAATATCTTTTTTTATGCTTGATATTTCTAGCATATATCCTTGGTTGCTTAAATAAACATATCCATTGCCATATTCTAGCATAAAACTTGGCTTTCTTTCTTTAACTTGAATTTCTATTGTGTTTGGTAGTTTTTTGTGTATTGCAACTTCATTTATGTAAGCATTTTCTTTTATTCTGTCTATTGTTTTTAATTTCATAACTTTGAACATATTTTCTTCTGTTTTAATTCCAGAAAGGCTTATTATTTCTTCTGATGATAATATTGTATTTCCTACTACTTGAATGTTTTTTATATTAAATAGTGGAGATAACATTGCTGCTATAATCGCTATTAATACTAATATTGATATTATCAACATTTTTATTTTCTTGCTCTTTGGCTTTGCGTTGTTTGGTTTTGTATTTTTTATTTCTTTTGTTTTTTTGTTTTTAGGTATTATTTTCTTTGGTATTATTGTTGTTTTTGCTTTCTTTTCTTTTTTGTTGTGTATCTCTTTTCTGTCCGGAAGCCTTGTTACACCTATGATTATTTCATCTTCATATTTTTTCTTTTTTTCAGCTTGTCCACTTTGCTCAGCTTTTGAAGCAGATTTTTTATCTGCTTTCTTCTTTTTTATCTTTTTTTCTTTTTTTGATTCATAATCAAAGTCATACAAATTTTTAGTAGTTTTCTTTGGTTTCTTCTTCATTTAATCACCTTCTTCTATTTGTATATTTGCTCCTAATTTATTAAGTTTTTTGTCTAAGTTTTCATACCCTCTTAATATATATTCTATATTTGTAACTTTTGTCCTTCCTTTTGCTTGCAATCCTGCTAAAACTGTTGCAACTCCGCCTCTCAAATCTGTACATTTTACACTTGCAGCAGACATTTTTCTTACACCTGTTATTATTGCAACATTTCCTTCTTGTTTGTTTTTTGCTCCCATTCTTTGCAATTCTGATAGATATTTAAATCTATTTTCAAATATGTTTTCTGTTATTACTGATGTTCCCTTTGCCACTGATAATACGCTTCCAAATATCGACTGCATATCTGTCGGGAATCCCGGGTACGGCATTGTCTTTATTTCTACTGCCTTTAATCTTTGCGGTGCCTTTAGTTCGACTTTATCTTTGTCTACTGTTATTTTGCATCCAGCTTCTTCTAGCTTTGATATTATTGGTACTAGCTGTTCTAGCATTGCATTTTTTATTGTTACTCTTCCTCCTGTAATTGCTCCAGCACACAAAAATGTTCCCGCTTCTATCCTGTCAGGCATTACTCTATATTGTACTTCTTGAAGTTTCTTAACTCCTTCTATTTCTATTGCATTTGTGCCTTCTCCTGTAATTTTTGCTCCCATTTTATTTAGCATTTTTACCAAGTCTACTATTTCTGGTTCTCTTGCTGCATTTGTGATTACTGTTTTTCCTTCTGCTAACACAGATGCCAGAATAATATTTTCTGTTGCTCCTACGCTTGGAAAATCTAAGTCTATATTTGCACCTACTATTTTATCACAACTGCACTTAATAAATCCATACTCTTCATCAATATTTATTCCAAGTTTTTTAAAAGCTTTTAAATGTAAATCAATTGGTCTTGCTCCAATATCACATCCTCCTGTTTGTGATAGTTTGTGGGTACATAAATTTCAAATGAAATGCTAACCCTCCGTTTTCGTATAGTTCATTATACATCATATCATTTAGTGTATACAAGTCTTTTTCTTCTTTTGTTATTTCATTTTTATCAAATACTACTATTTTATCAAATAGTCTTGATAATTCTTCTTTTGTTAACCCATTTTTCTTTATATCATCTATTGCTTTAAATATTAAATCTTCTTTATCTTCTAATTTGTTTAGTGTATTGAATTTGCCTTCCGCTTCTTGCAATTTTTCTTTTTCATATTGTATCTTCTTTTCTAATTCCTGTTTTTTATCTTTATATATAAATTCTGGAATTAAATTATTTAGCTTATCTTCATATACTTGTTTAAATTGTTTTTCTAGCTTTTCCAATGTTTGTTTAGATTTGTTTAACTCTTTTTCTATGGTTGCTTTATTTGTAGAAATTGCTTTTACATTGTCCATAACAAATTTTTTAAATTCAGGATTACTTATTAAATTATCTATATATGCATTTACAATTTTGTCTAAATATTCTATTCTTATCCTGTGTGGTTTACACCCATAATTTGGTCTTATATCTTTTATTGCACCTTCATTACTATACTTTTTGCATAAATAGCTATCTGGTCTTTTTCTTGTTCCAGTATTCCCCTTTCTTTTATACATTGGAGTTCCACATCTTCCGCAATATAAAAGTCCTGAATATAAGTTATTGTCTGTATCTACAAATTTAAAACCATTATTTATTTTATCACTTTCTTTTTTTCTTTTCTTTCTAATCTTTTGAACTTTTTCAAATAGTTCTTTATCAATAATAGGTTCATGATGGTTTTCTATTATAGTCCATTCCTCTTCTGGCTTTACTCTTATTTTTTTAGATTTAAAGCTTAATTTTTCTGTGTGTCCTCCAACATAGTCTCCTGTATATCTTCTATCATCTAATATTCTTACAATATGTTGTGCTTTCCAATTTGCTGTTTGTTTTGCATTTACAAAATTTCTACTTTGAGATGGTGTTGGTATTCCTTTTTTATTTAAGTAAGTTGCAATTTTTTGATATCCCCAGCATTTAGAATATAACTCAAATATTTCTTGTACTACTGGTGCTGTTTCTTCATTAATAACTAATCTCTTTCCATCTTTGTTATATCCATAAATTGCTTTTACTAATAAATTGCCTTCTTCTATTTTATGCCTTAAATTTCTTCTGATATTTTTGCTGTCATCTCTTGCTCTTCTTTCATTAAACCAAGCATATAGTCCAAACATCTCCTCATTATATTGCTCATCTTCAAATATTATCTCTACACCTTGTTCTTCTAAGTATTCTACAAAATCCAATGCTTCTTTTTGATTTCTCCCAAGTCTTGCAGAGTTTTTAAAAACAATTATGTCTATTTCTTTATTCTTTGCTCTTTTTCTAATATAATCAAACCTGCTAAAATCAGTTCCACTTTTGTCATCATCCATTATAATATCTACAATGTTGGTATATCCATGACTTTTACAGTATTTAACTAGCAGGTCTCTTTGCGTTTCTATTCTTTCATAATTTTCTCCATAGTCATCTCTACTTTCTCTGCAATAAATTACAACTCTTTTTTCCTCATTAGACTTTTTCATAGATTACCTCCATTTTCGCAATGTATCAATAACGTTTTTTTTATGTAATGTTTTATTGTTGCTATTATATATAAAAAGTTCTAAAACTTCAAGTTATCTCCTCAAAATTTTAGAACTTTTTTAGTTATCTACTTTTCTTTTTTCTTATTATGTGCTATATTAAATATGCTTATAGCAATTAATATTATTGCTCCAATAATTATATATAGTAAATTGTTGTCATCTGTTTGGGCATTTACTTCTGTATCATTGCCTTGTATTTTCTGGTTTTTGTCATCTTGTGTACTATTTGTATCTTCACTCCAAATTCCAAGTTTGCTTTCTTTGGCTAGTTCTTCACTTTCTTGTAACATTCCAGCATATTTATAGTTATTCTGCAACATATAAGTTTCTGCCAATCCATTTTGCACTTCGCAGTATCCCCATCTACAGTTTTTACTAATTCTACTTCAATTTTATTTGCGTCTTCATTATAATCGTTTTCTATTTTATTAAAATTTTCATCATAGTATACAGCAGGCATAACAATTATCCATTTTTTATTTTCTTTATCCCATTTTACTTGATGATAATGTACTACCCCTTTTTCTTTGTGGTAACCATAATATTTTCCATTATATTCAGTTATATATTCTGAATCTTTATCTTTCCAACCTGTAATATTACCACTATGTGCCAAACTCACATTACTTACACATATTAGCATTACTATAATTATTATTGCATTTTTTATTTTTTTCATTTCTATCACCTAACATATTATAATATAAGGAGGAATTTTTTTGAACGATTTTTTAAACTTTTCACTAAATAATTTAAATTTATTAGATAACAAAATTCATGATAATATTAAAGGAACTTTTGTTGATAACTTTATTCATGAATTACAAGACTATTTAGAGTTTCAAACAAATGATAAAATACTAGAAAACTTACCTGATAATACCAATCTGCATTTTGCAAAATTTGAAGACGATTATGCTATTTGCTTTGATTACTCTTCTAAAACTATATACAATATTCCTAAATCTTATTTAAACGATAGTACTCCAGAAGTTGGCGAAGCTATAAAAAAAGTTTCTTCAAAGGATTTTCGTGTAGATACTACAGGAATTTCAGCAAATGCAAATGATATTGATAAACTTTTAAGTGAATGCAGTTATGCAACCCTTTCTTCAAAAATAAATGTTTTACCAGAATATTATCAAATTTCTGATATTGGTATAGATTTTGCTATTTGCAAAAATTTAAATACTAATAAATCTGAAAATATCCCCATAGATGAAGTTCCTAAAAACGCCAAAAATGGAGATACTTTAGCTTATAAAGATGGTAAATTTATCATAAAATAATTACTTTGACTTTCAACACGTTACAAATTGTAACATGTTAGTTAATTATCTTTATTATTTTCTTTTAACATCTTTACCATTTTATCAAAATCACTTTCTAGTTGTTTCATTTCTCTATCTCTATATATTTCAAATTCTTTTTCTGCTCTTTCTATTGCTTCTTGATGAGATATCTTTCCTTTTCCTTCAAGAAGTTTTCTTTTATTTTGTACGATTTGATTGTCTAATTCATCTATCCAATCATTCATTGTCATTGCTCGTTGTTCTAATGCTTGAAATTCTGCATAATCTAAAAATTGGGAAACCAGCAAATTCAATCTTTGTAATTCAATTTCCGAAAGATAATTTTTAGCAATTTTCACATCATCAACTGTTACATAGTCTCCTTTAAAATTAGTCATACCCACAAAAGGCTTTTCATTGTCCACTCTTTCATATATCAATTCCGCTGCAGTATGTTCATGAACCGCGAAGTGTAGTTTGTTTTGTACTGTTGCAAAAAATTTCTTAGTCAAATCTGAACGTGGATCATAATCTATTGAAGTTGCATATATATCTGTAACTTGTTGATAAAAGTTTCTTTCAGAAGAACGAATGTCTCTAATTCTTTGTAATAATTCTCTAAAATATCTATTTCCGCCTTGTTTTAATCTTTCATCATCCATTGTAAAACCTTTTTGCATATATTCGTGCAATCTTTGTGTTGCCCATATTCTGAATCTTGTTGCAACTTGTGATTGTACTCTATATCCAAGAGCTATTATCATATCCAAATTATAATGATCAATATTTCTCTTAACCTGCCTATTTCCTTCAGTTTGAACTAACAAGAATTCCTTGTTAGTTGAATTCTTTTCTAATTCATTATCTCTATATATGTTATTTATATGTAGGCTTATATTTTGCTGTGTTGTTTTATATATTTCTGCAATTTGATTTTGTGTTAACCATATATCTTCATCACTAAATTTTACAGAGACTTTTGTTACTCCATCTTCATCTTGATATATTATTATACTATTTTCTTGTTTTTGCATATCATTCCTCCATCTTTAGCTTTTAGTACTTTTCATTATATTTATATCATATTTTTAACTATATTTCAACAGTTTTGCGAATTTTTGTTCTTATTTCTTTACTTGTATTTTTCTTTTATTCTATCTGAAATAATATCGGTGAATACCTGTTTATAATCTTCTAATTCACCAACATTTGATTTCGGACAAATAAATACTGCAAATGGTAATTTATCTTTTGTATTTTTATTCATATTGGTATCTTTATTGTTTCTTTTTTCCAGGATATTCACCTACCATTTCATTTTTAATTATATTGTTATGTTGTTTGTACTTATTACTAAATAATTATTAAAATTTGGACACATTAATCTTAATAATTTACTCTACACTATATATACATCCATTTTCTTACAAAAATTCTCTCTTGTGTTAAAATTTATTTTAGAATTTTTTTATCTGTCTACTTCTTCTCATAAATAGTTCAAGGGTAGCTATGCGACAGCTTTCGCTATCACACACCTACCCAGTATAGTAAAATATGTCATCTATTTTGTTTAAAACCATTGATATTGCTAATTTTTCTAATTATAAAAAATGTCCATTTTATGAATTTATTTTACTCAAAAATTTGGACATTTTTAACTCACACCTAATATCTATTTTAATTGTTAAATATCAATGAAAATTGTAAGTTGTCGAGATGATTATAACATAAAAGACAGATAAATTTCAATTTTCTGCCTTTACTATAAGATTAATATTTTATACTTTTAAATTCCAAACATACCTGTTATTGGATCTTTAAACAATGCAATATGAGGTGGGAAAAATGTAAAAGCAAAAAAACACAAACATAATACCAATAAAATTATAATAGATACTAACTTATTGCAAGAAAATGTTGATTCCATTTTTCGATATGCTATATATTGACCTAATGCTACTGCTATAAAAAAGCTAGCAATATCTACTATAGCAAAGTTTGTTCCTATTATTCCAGTATATGTATAAAAAAATACTACTATAAAAGACATAGATAATATAATTCCTAGCACTTTAGCACATAAATAATTAGGTATAACTTTCCATTTATAAAAATATCCTATAATTGTACTTATCAGCATTGGAAAAAATAATAATTTTAAATGTTCCCATATGCTTTCATTTACAGCACTAAATGTACCTATCAATGGATTATTATTAGACCATCCAAAAGTAAAATGTAAAAGTGTTCCTACTACCATCATAAAAATAGCACTTATTATTTCAAATTTAAGTATAGAACTTTTTTTAGTCATATATAAATCCTCCTTGTATGTATATATGCTTAAAAGTTTTAATATGTTACTAAAAAAATGATAGACTAATCTAATTAGTAGATTAATCTATCATTTTTTATTCATGTTCTGCATCAGCTTTCGTTCTATGAATCGTTCCTTTTGGATGATTTGATGGTGCATATATTGAGTATAATTTAATTGGTACATTTCCTATATTGGTAAGATTATGCCACTTTCCTGCTGGAATTATAATAGCAAAATCATCATATACTTTTCTTTCAAAATTTAGATTATTTTTATTATTACCCATTTTAACTAGTCCATATCCTTGTTCAATTCGTATAAACTGGTCTACATCTGGGTGCATTTCTAACCCTATGCTTTCTCCTACATTTATACTCATTAAGGTAACTTGTAAATGATTTCCTGTCCATAAAGCTGTACGAAAATTATTGTTTTGCTTTGTTACTTCATTTATATTCATAACAAATGGTTCTGGTCCATAATCTCTTATATAATTTGGATTCATATTATAGTAATTCATATAATTATAAGGATTATAATAATTACCATAGTTATTTCCATACATATCATTTGAGTTATACATTTTCTAACATTCCTTTCATATATTATATACTATAATATATGAAATTTAGCTATAATGAGTGTCCTTTTCTGTAATGCTTATTTGATTTTTACACCAATTAAATATAGTAAATCTGTTGCTTGAAATTGGTCTATTATTGCACCTTTAATATCTTCTATTGAAATTGCAATACCTTCTATTTTACTACTTGACAAATCAATTCCTTTTAGACTTGTTTTAAAAAATCTTGCTCCAGTTAAATCGCTATTCTCAAAATAAATCCAGTTAAATCGCTATTCTCAAAATAAAGATTCTTTATTTTAGTTTCTTGAAAGTAACTACTTTTTAATCCTGTATTTTTAAATAAGATATTTTCTATACTAGCCATTGATAAGTTCATATAGCTTGCATTTGTTTCTATAAATGCTACATTATATAATCTATCTTATGCAAAATTGCACCCAGACACTTTAAAATTATTAAATTCGCACTTAATAAAAGATGTTTCTAAAAATTCTGTATTAGAAACATTGCATTGTTCAAATACTACATCTCTAAATGTTATTTTTTCTAATGTTCCATTTTGCATACAAATATTATTAAATTTACAATGCTCAAATTCAATTTCATATAATTTTATATTATTACATTCTTCATTTTCAAAATTGCAATAATTAATTTTTTCATCTTCTTTAATGTGAACTAAATACTTATTTTCTAATTCTTGAATATGAAGATTTTGTGGTTTTAAAATGTTCATCTATTTTCACTCCTATAGCATATATTTCTATTCTAATACTAATGCTTTTTTAGGGCAAAAGTTTGAACATTTACCACATCTTATACACTTATTATGATCTATATTAGGTGCTTCAAAATCTTTTTGAGATAATGCTCCAACTGGACAAACATTTACAGCTGGGCATTTATGATTTTGAGGACAATTCTCTATTACTATTTTTAATCTTCTATCCATAAGTTTATCTCCTTTCAACATATAAATTTACCTTATACTATATTTTCAAAATTATTAACGAATTCTTGTAGATCATTTATAAATCTACTCGTATGAAATCCATCACATACTGCATGATGCACTTGTACTGCTAATGGTAATAATATTTTATTACTTTGTTCATAAAATTTACCTACTGTAAATATTGGCAATAAATATTTTTCTCCTCTTGGTAGATTCAAATTAAATTCAGTAAATGTTACCCATGGTATAGACGAAATGTTTATTAAATTATTTTCTTCACATTTCTTGGTTATAAAACCTTTCTCGTTTCCATACTCTTGAATATCTTTTTCATAATTATTATAAAATTTTTCAAAACTACTATCGTATTTGGTCCATATATTTGAAAAAGTGTTATTATCTTTATGAAATATTGTATAAGACGGATTTACATTAATGTAATATCCTAAATTATCGTTTTCATCTAAACTCATTCTAAATTCAATATGATTATTAACTACTTTTGTTATTGCATATAATATTACTGGATATAATTTATAATTTCTTTCTTTTGTTAATTTTAATAAGTCTGTAATATCAATATTAACTGTCATACTATATGAACATGGTACATTATTTAAATAATGTATAAAATGTTCTTTTCTATCATATTTTTCTAAGTCTATTATTTTAAAACTCATAATAAAATTTTCTCCAATCTGTTCGACAACTTACTATTTATTTAACAAATCACTAAATTGTAATTTGACTAACTATTTTTTATTTTATTACCTATAAAACATCCAATTATTGATAATATAAGATATATAAATATAAATATCAGAACTGAGTCATTATAAAATATAAACATTGTTGGAATAAATAATAAAACTAACAATATTGACACCATTATTTTTAAGCCATACTTTTTACAAAATAGCACTGATATTATCAATGAGTACAACGGATAAACAATCCATAAATCACTCAAAAAAGTATAATTTGTACTTTCGGGTACTATTTTGTTAATAATTGGTATTATATTATATATAACTAAGGTTAATAATATAAATTTAATAATATCTTTTTTCATATAATCCTCACTTTCAAATTACTATATATCTACCTATTTGCAAAATTGTAATTTATATGTTTTGAAAATTTATTTTATTGAAAAATAAGCGGTTCAATATTCCAAGCAAACCAAAAAGGATAATATAAGAAAAACATACCCAAAAAGCTTAAAAGTATATACCATATTACATCACTCTTACCTTTTACAGGCTTTTTTAAATGCTCTCCAAAACATAATGAAACTATTTGCCAAATAATATATCCGATTAATGCACCTATTGTATTAGCAATTAAATCATTGACATCAGTTGTACGGTTCGTAATTAATTGAGATATTTCTATCATTAATGAAAAACCTGCCCCTAAAAATAATGTTTTATAAAATTTACGATAGTTCTTCCAAATAAAAGGAACTAAAAATCCAAAAGGAACAAGCATTAAAATATTTAAGTAAAAAGTTTTCTCTATGATGTTAAAAGGGATGAGATTAATATTAGCTTGAATAATTGATGTATTATCTCCACCTTTTGGTGCATAAAATATATTTGTTAAACCTCCTGCACCAGTTAAATCATATACTTTCCAAAGATATAAAACGAAAATTAGCATTGCTAAAATTGATAAATGATACCCTTTCCTTTTTCTTGCTGTAAAGTAAATAGTACACGGTAAAACAGCACATAAAATGCTATATATCACTTCTATAATAATCATCTCCTTTATTTTAACTTACTTTTTCAAATAATCTGATTCATCTATTGTTTTTAAAACATAATTAACATCATCATATCGTGAATAATTAGATTGTGAACCTAAACTACATATCAAAAATTCTTTTCCATGCTTTTTATATAATACTACTAAATTAAAATCATCAGATAAAGAACCTGTTTTTACACCAATTACATTTTTGTTATAATATTCTGATGTAGGATCAAGGAATGTATTTGTATTTTTCCAAGTCTGCATGCTACCATCTGGTAAAGTTGCTGTATATGAAGTTTGAGAAACTATATCCTTAAACCATTCATTCTTTAATAAATCCATTACAACTTCTTTTAAGTCTAATACAGTTGTATGGGCTTCTGTATCAAATCCACTTGGATCATATAAAATAGTATCCTTATAATCATTTTGTTTTAAATATTCATTCAAGTTTTTCATAAAGACTTCTATTCGCTCTTTGCTAGTAGTAGCTTTAGGAGATATAATACCTCCACAATAATCAGCTAATACATAGGCTGCATCATTCCCTGATGGTACTAACATTGCAGCAAATAAATTTTTAACATAATATTTCTTTTCTTTAATGTTTGCAACAGATGAACCTTGTTTTGTTAATGAAATTGCTTCATTTTTTGCCAAAACTACATCATCTAAATCAACGAGTGTTGTTGCATAGTCAATAACAAATAATTTAGCTAAACTTGCAGGAGTTTGTTGTTCATTTGCTCTTTTAGAAACAAAATCGTTATTATTTGAAAGATCAACCGCTATCAATGATTTTGCATTATATGAATCTGGTATAGTATATCTGTTTATAAAACTATTTATTTTATTTTTTGTATCTCTAAAATTTTCTGGTTCAAGCGCCCAAGGTATAAAAATTCTTCCAAGTATTATTATTGCAAAAAAAACTATTACTATATACTTTGCTTTTTTCTTTTTATTACAACCTCTCATTTATAAACTCTCCTTTAGCATATTATACATATATATAAATACAAAAACAATTAATTTTTTATTAAATTTATTTCATTTACTAATATAATTTCTTATACAAATTACTATTTTTCTAACTAATTACTAAATTGTAATTTGTCTTTTACAATAATAGCATAAAAAAGAAAAGTAGTTATTGTTAATCAACTATTGCATTTTTCTAATTCTCATAAATACTTTTAAATCTTTCTCTGTCTACATTCTCTTGATTATTAATATAGTCCAAGTATTTTTCTTTATTTTCTTCTGTATATGGAGTATCAGAATATAAATCTTGTAATAATATTGTTCCGTTTGGCTGTCCAATACCCACAAATATATAATTTTCACCTATCTTTGGTAATTCCTCATCCGTTATATAATCACCTTTATGCAATATAAGAGTTCCATCTTTATCATATCCACCAGGATAAGTTACTTTAATTATATTTTGTAGATCACCCTTCAAATTTTCTGTTACCTCGATTTCATATATAGTTCTAGCTGAGCCATAATCTGAGAATGTCCTTTCAATTTCCTTATCTACCTTTCCTATAAACACATAATCAGCAAATCCAACTTGATAATATGGATTTGTTTCTTCATTCACAAGTACTGTATCATAATTTAATTTGCCATTTGGCTTATAATTTGAATTTCTATTGTTAAAGTACCAAATTACACCACAAATCATAGCAATTATAAAGATAACTAAAATAGATAAAATAATAATTTTTTTCTTTTTCATAACAATACCTCCTTTATTTTGTTCTTATTTTAATAAAAATAAGCTTTAATTCTACTAATAATCAACTACATAGTAACATATTTTAAAAAAGTTACAACTTTTGTTCAAAAAATGATTATCGGCAAATTACTATTTTATTTTTACTCATCCTATCACAAAAGCAGATAATTATCAACTAAGCCTAAACAAAATCCAATATTGAGTTTTTCTTAAATTCAAATTGAATTAAAAAAATCAAATTTCCTAATCCATTCATTTATCTTATGTTTGTCCGACGTATCCACTAAATATCGCAATCCCCTGGATATGAGAATGTTACTTCTTTAAATCTGCTGAGTATTGCTCCTGCTAGTATTACTGTTGATCTCATTTCTCGCATTAAGTGTTCTGGTATTTCTTTTTTGTTTATGTATTTGGAATCTATTTCTATTTTATCATTATTCTTGCTTACTTTGCAACCTATATATTTCAATATTTTTAATGTTATTTGCATATCATGTATGTTTGGCACATTGTAAATTTTGCTTTTTTTGCCATTTAATATTGTTGCTGCAATTATTGGTAGTGACGCATTTTTTGAACCAGATATTTTTACTTCTCCTTCTAGCTTTTTTCCTCCTTCTATTATGTAGCTATACATCTTTTTCACCCTTTCTGTTTTTGGTATATATTATGTTTAGTTTGTTTAAAAGGTGATTTCTTTATTTTTCCTAATAAAATAAGAGGGCTTTTACCCTCTTGTTTCATTTTTTATTTTTTGTTCTATTCTTTTTCTTTCTTCTGGTGTTGTCCAATAGTTTTTATAGATTACTGCTAGAAGTGCTCTTGTTTCTTCTAATAAGTTTGAATTGTCTATATCACCGTTAAATTCAAATTTGTAATCATCGTCTTTTTGATCTATTATTGTTTGTAGTATCTCTTTTGGTATTTTCGACAAGTCTTCTGAAGAAATGTTTTTTATTATTTCATATAATTCTTTATATGCTTTTGGATAATTATCTTCCATGTTTTCCTCTTTTCTTTAATTATATTTCTAGTTCTGTTTCTTGCGCATTTCTGCACCTATCCTGTTCTAGTCTGCGTTCTGCCTCTATAATACTTTGTGCTTTCACTGCTTTTTCTCCTGTAAATAATGATTGTTCTATTCTTCCTATATCTATTGGTTTTTTGGCTGTTTTTTCCCTTATTTCTGATAATACTAATCCACTTTTTTCTAGCATTGCCATATTTGTATCATATCTTGCTTGGTAAATGTGTCTGTCTTCTTCTGGTATTGCAAGAGCTAATAGTCTTTTTAGTTTTTCTTCTTGTGTAATTGTAGGGTCTTTTAGTTCTTCAAAATCACGAAGATATTGTTCCTCTTCTTGAGTTCTTGTCTGCTTTTTTTGTATTGATGCTAATCTTTCTGCAGAATTCATTATTCCTCCAAAAAGGTTTATGTTTTCCACCCATACATCAGGGTCTAATGTTCCATTTGATAATCTAAATTCTATTGTTTCTTTTATTCTATGTGCATAGTTTTTAAAGTTTACGCTAGAGTATCTGTCTTTTTGAATATCTATTAAACTCATTAGTAAGTCACATTCTCTTGTTCTGTCATCTACATATATTTGTTGTCTTTTTATTGCTTTTTCGATTTTTCCTGATAGAGGAACTGCATGTTTTTCTACCGCTTTAAGTCTTGTTATTTCTCCTTCTTTGTTGCTAATTGCATATAATATCTCTTCTGAGTTACACCAAAGTTCTACTAAATTTCTGTATGATTGTGCTGTTGTTAAGAATTTTTCTCCTATGTGAATATGTCCTCCACATTCTCCATTTACTATTGCTCCCATTGTTTTTAGTGCATTACATACAAAATATATTTCTTCGCTATCTCCTTTGCTTCCTGTTAGTATTGGAGATGTGTATTCTGCTCCATTTTCTACACTTTCTTCTTCTTTTGATTTCCATCTCTTGAAGATAGAATTGTTTACTTCTAGATTTGCCGCTTCTATTTCTATCCCAACTGTCATTCCCTCTGGGATTTTAATTTCTTTCACTTCTTGCGTTGTTTCTGCCATTAATTGTTGGACTAAGTCATCATTTCCAAATTCTAGTGCAAGAACTAATCTTTCTTGTTTTTTCAGTCCTAGTTCTGGATTTGTCATATATTCTTGTATAGTTTTTTCGTTTCTTGTTGTTTTTATTAGCTTAACTTTGCTTGAAGATTCTAATCCTATCTCATCGTCTTTTAGGCATTCTCTTATAAATGCTGGAGTTTCTATTGCTTGTATAAGCTCTACTTTTTGTTCTTGATTTAGGTTTATTTCTTTATCCTTCAAACATGCCCTTGTAAATTCCGGATCATTTATATATTCTATAACAGCTTTTTGTTGGTATGAAATAAGTCCTTTTGTTTTCACACATTCTTTTGCAAATTCCTTGTCTCCAATTGCCTCTAATATTGCTACTTTATGATCGCTCATTGCCACGTCATCCAAAAATCTTCTAAGTATTGATTTATCTTTAATACTTTGTAAAACTCTTTTTACATCTTGTGGGTACATTAACTGAGGAGTTTTTAAGCATCTTTTTATAAGTTCCAAGTCGTTTTTTTCGATTACTATATTTGCTCTTACATGTGAATCTATTTGAAGTTCTCTTGCATTTAGACAAACTATTATAGAATCTATATCATCCAAAGATTTTATTAGTTCAGCTTTTTCTCTGGTCATAAAAGTTCCACGTCTGCCAAATAACATGTTTAGAGTAAATTCTTCATTTCTTACTAATTTTATTATTTTTACTCTGTCAACACTCAAAATAGGCGTATCTGGGTCTTCTGCACATTTGCGCATAAATTCTCTATTTCCCGTTACTATTATTATTTGTGTTATTACTTCTGATGGCATTTTTAGTTGCTTTGCCCTTTTTATTAAGTTTGGTGCTTCTTCTACACTAACTCCTCTTTCTTGAATTTTTTTATTAATTTCGTCTACTGTCATTTTTTTCCTTTCTAAATCAGTCTTTTTCATTAAAGGCTTCTTTTATATTATCTCACAAATTGGCATATTTTTCAACTTTTTGGGCATTAAAAATAGAATCCAAAGAATTTCTAGATTCTATACGTTTATTTCTTTAAATCTTTTATTACCGTATTTTTTTAGCTTTCTCCATAGTGCAAGTACAACTACTGTTAAAACTACTAATTCTATAAGTACAAATAAGTTTGTATTTGGTGTTTGAGCCCCTGCTACCATTAATACAGCAAACACAAGTCCCAATATCATTCCACTAAACACTGCTATTGTTGTGCTCATGCTTTGTTTTACAACTTCTGTGTCTGATGAAGCATTCATTTTTGGATATTTTAGATTTGTAAATAATCCGATTATTGCTATAAGTATTGGCATTAATATTGATATTGCCAAAATAAATAGTATATCTATTATTCCAACTTTGAATGCTATAAAAAATATTAAATCGCTTATTAATATAACTGGCATCGTGATTATACAGCTCATTAAGATTTTAGATAATAGTATTGTGTCAACAGATGTTGGTAAGCTTTTTGTTATGTTGAAGCTTTTTCCTTCTAGGGATATTGAAGATGATGTTATTGATGTCATACAGGCTGTATATGTAACTAGGCAGAAAAATATTTTTGGCATCAGCGAAATAATCGTGTTTATATCAATTCCCTTTCCCTCTCCTTCTGTTATCGTATTTATCACTCCATTTATGTTCACGCTCATCGCTATTGTTACTATCAATAATAAAATTAAACCAACTGACGTATTAAAAATGTACACTGTTGAGGAAAAATATCTTTTTAATTCTTTTGATACCAATGCTGATAATTTGCTTTTTACTTTTACTTTGCTTTCTATGTTTTTTAGCTTTTTATTTTTTCCTTTTTCTGATGATTTAGATATTATTCCAAAATAAAATCTACTTGCAATCATAATAAAAATCACTAATGGCACTATATTTACCACTATTAGAATCAGTAATGTTGTTAAATTAAAGTTCTGTATCAAGTCTATGTATGCACCTGCTGGGTAATACACCTTTTTAATGACTGCATTTATGCTTTCTGCATTGTTTATAACATTTTCTAAAATTGCTTGTGTGTTTAGTGAGATATAAAATATTCCAAAGAATATTATCATTGTAAACACTGTTTGTACTATTTTTTTAGCTTTAAATTTTACAGATACTGCTTTTACTACATATCCAATTATTGAACTTATTACTGTTGGAATTATCGGTAGTAAAAATGTCATTAATATTGATATTAGATAAAAACTTATTCCTGGATGTTCATAATATATGTACACAACATATGCAGGTATCATAAATAATGCGTTATATAAGAATTGAAATGATAGTAGTTTAAATATTCTTACAAACAGTATCTTTGATTTTTCTATTGGTAATGAAAATAGCAGGTCATTGTCTTTCGCATCAAACAATATTCCTTGTGATTTATATATTCCTTCTACTAATGTAAGTATTGTCGTGAATATTATAAATAATGTTAGCATTATGTACGTTAGGTTCACTTTTGAAAATTCTAATGCAAACATCACAGCATAGACTCCTACTGCAAACATTACTATTAGTGAAAGCATGATTGGAAATATTATTTGTTTTGTTCTTGAGTCGCTGGCTTTTGTCTTATATTTAAACATATCCATATCTTGCGACATGGCTGCTTTTAATAAATAGATTAATTTCTTCATAGCCTATTCCTTTCTAGAATCTTTTTCATCTAGCTCTAAGAACACTTGCTCTAAAGATTCGTCTCCTTTAATTTCACTCATCTTTCCTACTTTTACTATTTTGCCTTGCTTTATAATTGCAAACCTACTACATAATTTTTCTGCCACTTCTAATATATGTGTTGAGAAAAATATTGTTTTACCTTCTTTGCACATTTGCTTCATAATTTCTTTCATGTCAAATACTGCTTTTGGATCTAATCCTACAAAAGGTTCATCCATTATTAGTATCTTTGGATTATGTGCAAGCGCTGATATTAACGCAACTTTTTGTTTCATTCCATGTGAGAATGATGATATTTCATCATTTAGGTTATCTGTCATTTCGAACATTTTAGAATATTTTTCTATTCTCTCTTTTCTCTCTGCTTTATCCACCTCATACATATCACATATAAAGTTTATAAAATCTATTGCTTTCATATTTTCGTATAAGTCTGGGTTATCTGGTACATACGCCATCTCTTTTTTACATTCTATTGGCTGTTTTTTTATTGATTTTCCGTTGATTAAAATATCTCCTTGTTCAAAGTCTAATATTCCTACTATTGATTTAATAGTTGTTGTTTTGCCAGCTCCATTATGGCCTATGAATGCAAATATTTCTCCATCATTTACAGTAAACGATATATCATCCACTGCCTTTTTTTCTCCATTATAGGTTTTAGTTACATTTTTTATCTCTATCATTAGGTATTCCCCTCTTTATTCTATGAATATTTTATCGTTCTTTATGCTTGTTGTCAATGTGTTTGTAGTAAATTGACATAATATAATTATCGTGATATAATGTTTGTATACTATCCTCGGTATAGGGATAAAAAAATCTATACCTGTAGTTTTTTCAAGAACTTTAATAAGGAGGAAAAAACATGTCTATTTGCGAGTGGGAATTTGCTTCCCTGTGTAAGGACCCTGACACTCTCGAGCATCTTGCTCGGACGTCTCAGGAAGAGGAAACTTTGAGTGCCATTGTGGTAAACGAGAACACTGAAAACCAAGTGCTCATGCAGCTGACAGACTGCCGTTTTCCGTCTGTTCGCTCTCAGATCATTTTCCACGATAGTGTCACTCCTGACATTATCGAAAAACTCGCCGAGGATGACTCTTCGGAAGTTTTAGCCTCTCTTGCGATGGCTCTTACCGAGCCTCACTATGAGGACATTTTGGAAAAACTGTCCGAGAATCCGAACCGGATGGTTCAGTACGCTCTGTCCACGAATCCCAAGACGCCGGACATTGCTCTGGCGAACCTGGCTAAGAGTAACTCTCTGGTTATTCTCCTCAACGTTGCCAAGCATCACAACATTGATACCGCAACTCAGGAGAAGATGTCCCAGAGCCCGATTCATGCGTTGCGCATGGCTATCGCATCGAATCCCGTGACCAAAAAGTACATTCTCATGACTTTGTGCAAGGATCCTGCCAAGGATGTCGCAGCTATGGCTCAGGCTATGCTGGACAAGCAGATTTCCAATTAACCAAACAGACACCCCTGAAGATTTTTCTTCAGGGGTCCTTTTTTATTTTTCTTTAAATATTTCTTTTATTTCTGCCATATGTTCTAATGTTGTTATATATCCTTGATTATAACAATAATCTATTTTTTTGATGTTAAATACGTTTGCTTCTGGCAAGTCTAACGTTATTGCGTAATCACTGCTTGCTACTTCCGAGGCAGTTCTTTGATCAAATAACAAATCAACAGATTTTAATGCTACTTCAAATAGATTCTTTGGATCGTATAGTTTTTCTGAACTGAATCTTATTGATAACACTTTGTCTGCTCCTAGTTTTCTTACTTCATGAGTTGGAAGATTATCAAATATTCCTCCATCTACAAATTTATGTCCTTTAAATACTGTTGGGGCAAACACTCCTGGATAACTTGCACTGGCTCGTACAGCCGTTCCTATTTTAATATCTTGAATATATTCCACCATCTTCGTTTCATCTTGTGTTTCTTGATTTGTAAATACATATTTTTTACTTTCTGTTATTTCTGTGGTTGGCATACAAATTGGCATTTTTATGTCTTTTATATTTTTTAAACCTTTTAATTCTGCACATTCAGCTATTGCTTGTTCTATTCTTTCTCCTGAAAGCACTCCGTATCCCATAAAGTTTCTTTTATTTTTTACATTTGACCAATAATACTTTGGATCAATCTTCATTATGTCTTTTGCAAAATATTTGAATAATTTAAGCATTTCATCTGTTGAATAGTCCATTGCATATAATGCAGAAACAATGCTTCCTATACTTGTTCCTCCTATGCAATCTATCTCGATTCCATTTTCTTTTAGTGCTTTTATTGCTCCTATATGTCCTGCTCCTTTTATTCCTCCCCCTGCTAAGGCTAGTCCTATTTTCATAACTTTCCACAGTCCTTTCTTTGTTTAATATTTTACTATTAATTTATCAAATTTAGTCTGTATATATTTTTCTAATTTTTCCATAAATACATTTGATTCAATTTCTTTTTTTGACACCATATCTAGCCCTTTTTCCCAACTTGCTGTAAGTTTAGGATTTAACATATCTGGCATCGCATTATATACTATGTCATATATTATTTCTCCCTTTTGTGTCGGAGTGATAATCTGAGTTTTGTCATTTATTTGTATATATTGTATTTTTTCTAATTTCTTTATTATTTCAGCTCTTGTTGCACTTGTTCCAATTCCTGCTCCTTTTATTTGTTCCCTTAACTCTTCATCTTCTATCAGCTTTCCTGCATTCTCCATCGCTAAAATTATAGAACCCGAATTGTACCTTGTAGGAGGATTTGTTTGTGCTTCTTTGGTTTCGTAGTTTATTACTTCAATTTCTTGACCTTTTTTTATTTGTGCAAATACTGCTAAGTCATTTTTTTCTTCGCTGTTTTCCACTTTTTCTGCAATATCTGTGGATTCTTTTAGTGTATTTTTATTTTTTAGTACTTCTAAATATCCTTGGTTTAAGCAAACTTTTCCGCTTGCATTAAATTCCTCTTGGTGTTCTTTATTTTGAACTTGAATTGTAACAGATATTTTGTTAAATTCAGCAGGCGGATAAAATATTGCTAAAAATCTTTTCACTATAAGTTTATATACTTCTTTCTGAAGTTCAGGCAATTTGTCATAATTTTCATATCCTTGGCCTGTTGGAATTATAGCATAATGATCTGTTATTTTACTATCATTTACATATTTTGTTTTTATTAGATTTGTTGAATATTTTTCATCAACCATCTTTTTTATATATTCTTGGATTTCTTCGTTTTTAAATCCTTTTGCAATTCCATTTAAGTTTTTATTTATAACTTTTGCAACTGCAGTTGATAGAACTCTTGCGTCTGTTCTTGGATAAGTAACAAGCTTTTTCTCATATAAATTTTGTATTATCTCTAAAGTTTCATCTGGCTTGATTTTAAATCTTTTCGTACATTCATTTTGAATTTCGGCTAAATTAAATAATAATGGTGCATTTTCTTTTTGCTTTGATTTTTTTACTTCTTTTACTATTGCTTTTTTGTTGCTTAATTCTATTATAAATTCTTTTGCATCTTTTTCTTTTTTAAAACCTGTTTCATTATAAAGTTTCACAGAATCTTTTTGAGAAGAATTTTCTGTTACTTTCCATTCTGCTGTAAAACTTTTGTCTTTTTGCCCAAATTCTCCTACTATTTTGTAATATGGTATTTTTGTAAAATTTCTTATTTCTCTTTCTCTTGCTACTACCATACCTAAAACACAAGTCATTACTCTTCCTACTGATATAGATATTCTATCTTCTTGCAATTTACTTGCTGCTCTTTTTCCATAAATTATTGTTAATAGTCTTGAGAAGTTAATTCCTATTAAGTAGTCTTCTTTTGCCCTTAAATATGCACTGTCTGCTAAGCTGTCATATTCTGTAAGTTCTTTTGCTTCTCGTATTCCTTTTTTTATTTCTTCTTCTGTTTGAGAATCAATCCAGACTCTTTTTCTTTCTTTCCCTTTTACCCCTATCATTTGTTCTACTAATCTATATATGTATTCTCCTTCTCGCCCAGAGTCGGTTGCCACATATATTGTAGAAATATCTTCTCTGTTTAATAGCATTTGTATTGTATTGAATTGCTTTTGTACATTTGGAATTACTTCATATTTATATTCTTTTGGCATAAATGGTAATGTATCCAGTCTCCAAAGTTTCATTTTTTCATCATATTTCTCTGGGTATGACATTGTTACTAAATGGCCTACACACCATGTTATTATCCAATTTTCTGCTTCTAAGTAGCCGTCTTTTCTTGTCGTGTTTACATTTAATACTTTTGCAAATTCTTGCGCTACAGACGGCTTTTCTGTAATTAAAATATTTTTAGACATTTTTCTTCTCTTTCTATATTTCTATTATATCCATTTCTGATGTAAAGTTATTGTTTCCATACGCAAATACTATTCGTATTTTTCCGTCTTGTCCGATAAAGAATGTAGATATATTTGTTATTTTATATATATCATCATTCAAATCTCTTGTATATGTCTGATAGCCAGATATTTGAACTTTGTTTGCTTCTTTTATTGATTTTGTTATTTCTGTGTTTATTTTTTTTGAAACTTCGTTTACATCTATTTGTTTTTGTTTTAGTATTTCTTCAAAGGTTATTTCTTCTCCTGTTGCTAGGTTATAGTTGTATGTTTGAACAATTATTCTTTGTGCACTTGTTCCTTCTTTTAATGTTGATTTTATTATTACTGACAATACATCTCCATTGATGTAGCCTGTATATGTTATGCTGTATATTGTATATACTTTTGCATCTTTTAAAATTTCCATTGCTTTATTAGCAAATATGGTTTGTGTTATTTTGTTAAAATTGCTTCCAGCTGTGTTTTTTATATTGATTACTGGTATGTGCATATCAACTTCGTATTTATCTTCTTTGTTTTCTTCAAGTTCATATGTTGTATATACAATAGGTTTATTTTCTACAAGTTTTGGTATGTTGCTAGTGTCATAGCCATTAAATTCCACACTATTATTGAATAAATTGTTAAATTCTTTTTTTAGTTCTTCTTGCGTTTTTTCTTCTGTTGTATTAGGATTTTTTGTTGTATTATCATTCTTTTTTAGTGTTACGCTTAATATTATCGCTATTATTATTGAAACTGCGCAAGCTATTGCTATCATTGTAATAATTAGTTTTTTATTCATATATCATTTTCCTTCATTTATCTTTTTTGGTATTATATCACGAGCTATATAAAATTTCAATTACATTTAAAGTCTATTTTTGGAAATATTTGTCGATGGATTTTACTTGATTTTTGTTTTTTTATATGTTATAATACAATTGATGGTGCATTATTCTAGTAATGCTTTCTATTATGAGGGTGGGGCTAAAAATCCACTAAAGGGCACATCGTTGAAGTTCCTTGTTTATGCGCGAAATGCCAGTTTTGCGTGTTTGCAGGGAGTAAGATTCTAGGGAAATGTGTAATGGCATACATGTTCCAACCCTATTATCGCGGAGGCTTAAAAAGAACTACATTTTAAGTGTAACCTATGTTTTAATACATAGCGTAGCCTGTCTTGAGTGACAGTATTGGGATTATATTCATCTTTGTATATGAAATTTCTGTTGCAAAAGGGACTAATCTTAGAAAAGTATTTCAAGGAAAACTTCTAGAATGTTTGTTTCATTAGAAGCATAAAATTATAGGGATTAAGGTACGGATTTAAGTGGCAATCTGGCATTCCTGACATCGGAATATTTGCTTTAAAAGGAAACTGCTTTATAGCAATGTAAAGTAGCAAATAGAGAAATTCGGCTAGACCTCAAACCGTAAAATTTACTTATAGTTTTACCATCTAAATCATTTTTTAGAAAGATAAAAATTAATGGATTCAGAAAATAAAGAAATAAATTCAAAAAAATTAAATAAAGACACAAAAAAGTCTGCTAACAACTCTAATGTAAAATGGATTGTTAGCGTTTTTGTTATGACTTTTATTCTGTCAATCGCTTTTTCATTTATATCAACTAATGCAATCAGTAACTTGTCTCTTTTCCCAGCGATTTTAATTTTATTGTTGGTAATTATTATTGGTATAATGTTTGATATTATTGCAGTTGCAGTTACTGTTGCAAATGAAGATGAGTTTCACGCTAAGGCTAGTAAAAGAGTTACCGGTGCAAAAACTTCTGTAAAACTTATTCGTAATTCAGCAAAGGTTGCTAACTTTGGTTCTGATATAGTCGGCGATATTTGTGGAGTTTTAAGTGGTTCAATAAGTGCTTTGATTGCATTAAAGATTGGCTCAATATATAACTTGTCTGTGGATTTGCAGTTTATTATAAGTGCTGTTGTCGCTTCGGTTACAGTCGGTGGGAAAGCCATTGGTAAGAATATTGCGGCAGAACATTCTACAAAGATTGTTCATGCTGTTGCAAATGTTTTAAATAAATTACATTTAAACAAAAAATAAAATCCAAATCGTTAAACTTTTGTTTAACAATTTGGACCTTTTTTTAGTCTGGATATTTCATACTTCTGTATTCTATTTTTAGTATCATTTTCCATACAGGATTGTTCAATGGATATTCTCTATGCAATCCTGACAAATTAAGCTTTTTGCTTCTATTTATTTTATTATCTGTCAAGTTTTGTATATATCCTTCTTTTCCTAGTGCGTCAAGCTCTTCATTTGTATATAATCCATATGGATATGTAAATACTTTTAGAAGGTTTGGATCTTGTAAGTTGTTTCTTAAATTGTCATATGCCTGGTTTGTTTGTTTTACTAAATCTTCAGGCGATACTTCGTTATATTTACAATGTGTTAGTCCGTGAGAATATATAGAAATTAGCCCACTATCATGCATTTCTTTGGCTTGTTCCCATGTGTAATACCCTGGTGTTCCAACACAATCGTCTATTACAAAAGACGTCATTGGTATGTTATACTTTTTTGCTATTTTATACGCATTTTCATATATTCCCGTATAACCATCATCAAAAGTGACTATGTAGCTTCTTTTATATATTGCTTTTTTACCTTCTTTATATTCTACTAAGTCTTGATACGTAATTGGTTTATAACCTAATCTTGTTAAACCAGTAAGTTGCTTTTCAAAGGTTTCTGTTGTTGTTTGCATATAGTCATATTCTATTTGACTTTCATCATTGACAATATCATGATATACAAATACAGGTATTTTTAGATTTTTCTCTCCTATGTAGTATGTCTTGTTTACTGTGATTGCCTCGTAAGTTATAAAGCTTATGATTAATATTACTATTGCCATCAATACTGACAGTACTATTTTTTTAGTTCTGCTCATTTTTTGCACACTTTGCTCTGCTGTTTTCATTTTTTGCTTTTTCCTCCTCATGTTTATCAGGTTGGAACACATTGTTTCCAACCTGTCTTTTTATCTTTATTTTAAATTACATTGCTATTAATATTAGAAGAACCATTGATATATATAGGAAAGCGCATATTGAAAGTCCTATAATTCCTGTAATTAATCCTGCTTTTCCTAGTTTACTTCCTATTTCCCTTGCTGTTTTTGCTCCAAATACTATCGCTAATATTCCTGTTGGAATGCATATGTACCAAAATAATCCAAATACTATTGATACTATTCCTAATGTTAATGCTGCGACACTCATTCCTGTTCTGTTTTTTTCTTTTACTTCACCAGCCATTTTATTCTCCTCCTTTTATTTCTAGCTTTGATATTTCCTCTAGGTCGTCTAGTCTATTTACTTTTATCATAGATTCTGATACTGTATACAAATTATCTTCAATCCATAATCCTCTTAGCAATTTGCTATTATAATAATATGGTTTGTAATTTGTTGTTTTGTCGTGATTAATTATTCCTTTTAAATTGAATCCATCTGTCAAGTTTATATTATAAACAAAATAACCTTCTGAGGTGTATTCTTCTTTGTAGTTTTTATAACTATTTACCAAAGTTTCAATATCTTCTCCATTTGATGTACTTATTTCTACATCTCTTGGATAGTTATTTACTGGAATTGCTATTATTCCTTTTTCTTTTGAAAATAATAGTGCTTTGTGATTTGTTAGAACTGCTGATGTTGCTCTTCTATCTCCTATTATTGTTTGTGAAATTTGAATTGGATTATTTACGTCTGATACATCAAATAACGCCATTTTCATTCCTGTTATTGTTACTGATGTACTTGTGATTCTTCCATAAATATTTCTATTTACTTTTTCTTCTGTTTGCATCCCTATTCCTACGATATGATTTTCATCATATGGATGTAGATATGTGCTATATCCCGGAATTTTTAGTTTTCCTAACACTGTAGGATTTGCCGGATCTTTTAAATCTATTACATACAATGGATCTGTGTTTTTGTATGTTACCATGTAAGCTTTTTCTCCGACGAATCTTGTAGAATACATTTTTTCGCTTTCTGATAGATAATCTGTTTCACCTATTCGTTTTAGCTTATTGTCAAACACGGCTACTCTTGATCCTTTTGTTGTATATAGCCCCACTCTTAGATTTCCTTCATATTCATCTAGCGAGAATTGGTTTATTGTTGTTCCTTCTACTTTTACTCTGTTGCTGTATTGAATATCTCCATCTTCTTTTATTTTTAATTTGTAAATATTGGTGTAATCGCCATACGAATAACTATCGTATTCGTCTACCATGTAATTCATAAATCCTATTATTCCACCCGGTCCGAATAGGTGCTTTAATGGTTCTTTTACATTTGCTTTATTTTCATAGTCCTCATTTAGAAGATATATATTTTCTTCTGAAATATATGCATTTTCAATATCAAACAAATACGATTTTACTTTTACTTCATCATTTTTGTCTAAGTCTAATTTTGAGATAAGTGTTTGTTTATTTGATTTTACGTCCTTCAAATATTTTATATCATCTAATTTTATTTCTTTGTGATTATCGTTTTCGATATATTCTCTTACTATGTTGTCGCCTACTTTTCTTAGCCTTTCTGATGATATAACATATAGTTTTCCATTTATGCATCTTGATGTGTAATATCTTGCTAGCAATGTATATTCTTTTACTAGTTTTGGATTTGATTTTGTAGTTATGTCATATACTGTTACCATTGTGTTGCTTTTTGCATGATTCAAATATTGCGTTGATATTACTATTAGTTTTTCTTTATACAACATCAAATCTTCTGGCACATAATCTGTATTTGTATATATTTCTTTTTCTATTTTAATGTTTGTTGGATCTTGAACATTTGTTATTATTACTTTGTTTTTCGATATCGAATATATGTAATTTCCATCTGTTTTTGTAATGTCTGCTTCATCTACATTTTCTACTTGCAAATTTGTAGTTGAATATTCTTTTGTAGATGAAGATGTTGTTGTATTGCTTTCGGTTGTAGAGTCTATTGATGCATCTCCATAGGCTGGAATATAAGCCTTGTCATATCTACCTAATGAAACATTTAAATCTAATATTCCATATAATGGCATTGCAAAAAGTTTAAGATATCCATCTGAACTGTAGTTATCGTACCCTTCATATATTTTCATTAATTGTCTCTCAGACTTTACTGATAGTAGTTCTTTCTTGCTCATTTGACTAAATATTATGGCAATTATAACGATTGCTATAATTAATACTATTGGTATTAATAGTTTCTTTTTATTTTTCATACTTCATCCCCCTTCGGACAAAATTATATTATATGCTGTATCTTTTTTCAATAGTTTTGATTAATTTCATTTGATATAGTTATTACTCTTTTAGCATTCAAAAAGAACCTAAATTTTTATAAATTCAGGCTCTTGTTTTTTTATTTTTTACTTTCGTCTCCGCTTGGTAATGCTGGAACATCTAGTACTATTCTAATCTTCATAACATACTTAATTGTTTGAACAAATTTACTTTGTTTAAATCTTTGCCATAATGAAGGTTTTACATTTACTCTTGTCTCTTCGTAGTATTGAGTATCTTCTATCGGTGTTTGTTCTTGTACTTTTTCTTCTACTGCTATTTTTTCTGTATTTACAGTTTCTTCTATTTCTTCTCTTGGAGTAGGTATTAGTTTTAGAGCATCTGCAACTTCTATTCCTATATAACTCAATGCTTTTGATTTATCTTCAATTCTTTCCATATCTATTTCTATATGTAAGTTTGATTCTAGGTTTGCAATTCTAGCATTTATTAGTTTTAATGCATCATGATAATTTTGAGATTTATCTGATTTTGATCTTCCAAGTAGTCCTAGTGTTTCTATTATATCTTCTGGAAATTCTGATGAAACTTCTTTTATTGAATCCTTCCATCCATCTTCTTTGTTTAACACAATGCTAAGTACATTTTTTAGTTCTCCTGATAATGCTATGTTCTTTTCTCTTTGTCTTATAAGCTCTTCTATTTGTTTTGTATTTTCTTCAAATTCATTTGTTGCAAATTCAACAAGCCCATAAGCTGCTCTATATACACTACTTGGGAAATTTTTCTTTTTTGGATATTCAATTAAGTACGTCTTAATAGATTCTACTAAATCTTTGAAATATGCATCGTCTTCTAATTGTATTATCTGCTTTTTACTGTTAGGATCTATCATTTTTTGGACTTTTGATATATTTGATAATATCTTTTCTTCAGTTATTACCATTCTTACATTTACTATGCCAGATTTAGACATTGTAAAATTCCTCCTCTTCATATGTTTCGCTATAATATACGCTAATTATATATTATTCAACAAAAAAATACAATACTTACGGGCAGTTTTTTATTTACACTTTTGTAACATTTTTATTACAAAAGTGTTACAAAAGTGTTTTTTCTTCTTTTTGCCTATTTTTTGTTCATTTCAGCGTATCTTTTTATCTTCATTGTTGTTGTTTTTTCGAATTCATCCTTCTTTATTTCAATTTTCTTTACGGCTTTATATGATGTAAGCTTTTTATTATTTTCTTTTACCTTATCCCATATAATTTTTTGAATATCTTCCTCTGATAAATCTTTTCCATGTAGTTCTTCTATCTTTTTGTAATCAGGAATAATTTTTGCTGTTATTATTAATTCTTTGTCTCTTTTATCTTCCTTCTCTTTTTCTCCATATACTAAACATTCTGATATTTCCGGTATGTCATTTAGCATTAGCTCAATTTCTTCTGGATAGATGTTTTTTCCATTTTGTGTTACTATAACGTTTTTACATCTTCCTGTTATATATATGTAACCATCTTCGTCGATTCTTCCTATATCTCCAGAATGGAAGTATCCATCTTGTATTGCTTGTTTTGTTGCTTCTTCATCTTCATAGTATCCAAGCATAACTGTTGGTCCTTTTATTAATAGTTCTCCTTCTCCATTTTCATTTGGATTTAGAACTTTTATTTCTGTGTCTTTTACTGCTTTTCCTGTTGAAGCATATCTTGATGGTTCGAATTCTGGTGTTAGTGCAGCTATTGGCGCTGTTTCTGTAAGTCCATATCCTTGTAGGAATTCTATTCCAATGTCTTCTACCCATTTACAAATTTTTGCATCTATTGGAGCTGCTGCTGATACTATTATTCTTAAGTTGCCACCTAAGTTGTCTAATATTTCTTTAAATACCTTTCTCTTGATATCTATGTTTACTGCTTTTAAAACATTTGTAACATGTATCATAGAGTTTACAATTCCTTCTTTTTTGCTTTTCTTTATAGTTTCATTTATTTTTTTGTATAAGTTTTCAACTAGTAGAGGAACTGCAAGCATTGCTGTTGGTTTTGCTTCTTGCATGTCTGGAATGATATATCTTAATCCCTCACATATTGCAACTGATGAACCTGTTGCAAATGGTAATAAGAAGCCTATTGTTGATTCATATGTATGGTGCAATGGTAATATAGAGAATAGTCTATCTGCTGGCGTCAATTTTACATATGCAAATACTGCATTTATGTTTGCTGCCAAGTTTCTGCTACATATCATTACTCCTTTTGATTTTGAAGTTGTTCCTGATGTGAATATTAACATTTTAAATTCTTCTGGATCAATTTCTATATCCATAAATTCTGTGCTTCCAGCGTCAACTATTTCTTTTCCTTCTTTTATTAAATAGTTCATGCCCATATGTTTGTCTACAATGTAGTCATCAGAATCCATTTCTATGAAATATTTTACTGTTGGGACATTTCCTTCGACCTTTTTTATTGAATCTTTCTTCTTTGCAGAGTATATTACTGCAGTTGCCTTTGCTCTATTTATTACATTCTCCAATTCATTATCTGGTAATTCTTTGTCTACTGGTACTACAACTGTATCTCCACAAAGTAAAGTCATGTATGACACATACCATTGATATGTTGTTTCACTTACTATTACTACTTTTGCTTTTTTAGGAAGCATTTTTATTAATTTTGTTCCAAATGATACAACATCTTCTCCAAATTGTCTGTATGTTATTTCTTTGTATGGTTCTTTATGACTTGGCTTTTGAAGAACTAATGTGTTGTCTGCATATTTTTTCATTGACTCTACAAATATCTCTTTTACTGTTGTAAATGTTCCTGCATCATAAGGTTGCTTTTTGTTCTTTTTTTCTCCTGCTTCTTTTACTTTTTCGTAATCAATTTTTACTTTTTCTATGTCTGGTATATCATTCATTTCTATTTTTTTTAGTTTAAAGTTTGGTATTTTAAAATCTTTTAATATTCTCATTTTATAATCCTTCCTTATATTATAAGCTTTTTTATTTTTTTCTTTCTAATAAGTCTAAGTTATCAAGTGCTTTTCCTGTTCCAAGTGCAACGCAAGATACCGAGTCTTGTGCAACCATTACATTTATTCCAGTGCGTTCTTGCAATAGTTTATCTAATCCATCTATTAAGCAACCTCCACCAGTCATGTATATTCCTCTGTCACTTATATCTGCCGAAAGTTCTGGTGGTGTTTTTTCTAATATTGAATGTACTGCTTCTACTATTTGTTCAGCAGATTCGCTTAATGCTTCTAACATTTCGCTTGAATATACTGTTACTGTTTTTGGCAAGCCTGTTATTAAATCTCTTCCTCTAATTTCCATTTCTGCATCTTGTATTTTTGGATATACGCATCCAATGTTTATTTTTAGGTCTTCGGCTGTTCTTTCCCCTATTATTATGTTGTGTCTTTTCTTTATATATTTTATAATTGCCTCATCAAATTTGTCGCCTGCAACTTTTATTGAAGTGCTTATTACTGTTCCATTAAGTGATAATATTGCAATATCGGTAGTTCCGCCTCCAATATCTACTACCATATTTCCACATGGTTTTGATATATCCAGTCCTGCGCCTATCGCAGCCGCTAATGGTTCTTCTATTAAATATACTTTTCTTGCTCCCGCTTGTGTCGCCGCATCTATTACAGCTCTTTTTTCTACTTCTGTAACTCTTGAAGGAACACATATCATAATTCTTGGTGCAAAAATATATTTTCCACAAATTTTGTTTATAAAATACTTTAACATTTTTTCTGTTACTGTATAGTCTGATATTACTCCTTCTCTTAAAGGTCTCGTAGCTACTATATTTCCGGGTGTTCTTCCCAACATTCTTCTAGCTTCCTTTCCTACTGCTAGAACTTCTCCTGTTTCTTTATCTACTGCAACTACTGATGGTTCTCTTAAAACAATTCCTTTGCCTTTTACATATGCAATTACAGTTGCTGTTCCTAAGTCTATTCCTATATCTTGTCCAAAATCAAACATTTGAATCTTCCTTTCAATTTTTTGTTGCGAAACTATTACAATTATATTACATCTTTGCGGAAATTTCAAACATTTTTTATAATATTATTAATTTAATGTTTTAAATTTTAAAAAGACGCATAATTTTTTATTATTATACATCTTTTCTTCGTTTTCTATTACATTTTATAGTATATGTTGTATTAAAATAACTGCTGCAATTAATAGTGCGATTTTAGATTCTCCATCATTTCCTAAATCTCCTATTTTTACTAATTCTGATAATCCTTCTTTTATTTCTGCTGTATCTGTTATTTCTGCTTGATATTTTACTATATTTTCTGCTCTAAATACTAGATTAAATTCTTTTTGTTCTCCAGCTTTTAGCTCATCTACTTGTATATATTTTGTTAATATTAACGTACCTTTTTTTGATATTAAGTCTATTTTTATATATTTTGATGTTATATCTTCTTGACTTGTATTTTTTATTTGTCCTTTTATTTGTCCATTTACTATGGTTGCTTCTGCCTCATCTATTGTGATTAACATTTTGTCGTTTTTGATTATTATTCCATCTATACCTTTGTATGATGCTTCTATATAGCCGTACGCTGAAATTGTAACAAACATATATAATAGTATAAACCATAAAAGGTATTTTCCAAAAGTTTTCATTCTACTCATAATTTTTACTCCATCTTTTTTGTCTATTTTACTATCTGTTGTTTATTACATTTTTCTGAATACACCAGCTACTTTTCCTAATATTTCACAAGTTGGTACTATTATTGGATCCATTGTGCTGTTCTCAGGTTGTAGTCTTATGTGGTCTTTTTCTTTGTAGAAGGTTTTTACTGTTGCTTCATCCCCTATTAAAGCAACCACTATTTGTCCATTTTCTGCTGTATTTTGTTTTTTTACAAGTATATAATCTCCGTCTAGTATTCCAGCTTCTATCATGCTCTCTCCTCTAACAGTTAGCATGAAGCAAGTATTGTTTCCAATAAAGTCTATTGGTATAGGGAATGTGTCTGTTATGTTTTCTACTGCAAGGATTGGTGCTCCCGCTGTTATTTTACCTATTACAGGTACTTCTACCATTTCTTTTCCAGTATATACTTCTTTTTCTTCTTTTTTCTCTTCTCCATTTGGACGATATGGCTTTCCACCTTTTAATAGTTGTAGTGTTCTTCCCATTTTATTTTTTCTAGTTATACGTCCTATTTTCTCTAGTCTTTCCAAGTAAGCATGTACTGTTGCTGTTGATTTTAATCCAACAGCCTTTCCAATTTCTCTTACTGATGGTGAATAACCATTTTCTTGTATTTCTTTTTCAATAAATTTTAAAATCGCTTTTTCTCTCTTATTTAACTCATTAGGTCTCTTTTTTCTAGACATTATTATTCCTCCTAAATTATTTTCTGCAATCATAATATCATAAAAGAAACAAAATGTCAAACAAAAGTTTGTAAATTTTAAAAAATATTTTGTATTAGTCTTCCCATTCTAATAAATAGTCTACAACTTTTACTGTGTCTCCTTCTTTTACTCCCGCTTCTTTTAATTTTTGGTTTATGCCCAATTCTTCTAATTTTCTCTGGAAGTAGTATAAAGATTCGTTGTCTTCCATATTTACTTTTCTCATTATTTCTCTTATTACTGGACCATCCACAACAAAAATATCTTCTTCTTTCTTTATTGTAAATGGTTCTGTTTCTTCTAATTTATAAACTTTCTTTTTAGCTGTTATTTCTATTAATTCTTCTTTTGGAAGTGTCTTTAATAGTCTTGAAACTTCTGCCATTAATTCTTTTATTCCTTCACCTGTTGCAGCAGAGATTTTAAATATTTCTAGATTTTTTTCTTTTGCAAGTTTTTCTAATTCTTTATACATATTTTCATCTTGCATTATATCAGCTTTGTTAGCAACTATTATTTGTTTTCTTGTTGCTAGCTTTTTGCTATATTTTTCTAGCTCTTTATTTATTGTATAGAAATCGTCCACTGGATTTCTTCCTTCTGAACCAGACACATCTATTACGTGTAACAATAATCTTGTTCTCTCAATATGTCTTAAGAACTGTATTCCGAGTCCGGTTCCCTCACTTGCACCTTCGATAAGTCCTGGAATGTCTGCTATTACAAAACTATCTCCATATTCTGCTTTTACTACTCCTAAATTTGGTTCTAATGTTGTGAAATGATAGTCCGCAATTTTGGGAGTTGCTGCTGTTACGATTGATAGTATTGTTGATTTTCCTACACTAGGATAGCCAATCAATCCTACATCTGCCAATAGTTTTAGCTCTAGTATTAACTCTTTTTCTTCTCCTTCTTCTCCTGCTTGCGAAAATCTAGGAGCTTGTCTTGTTGAAGTAGCAAAATGGCAATTTCCTTTACCACCTCTACCACCTTTTAACAATAATTCCACTTGTCCTTTTTCTGATAAATCTGCTAAAACTTCTCCTGTTTGTGCATCCTTGATTATTGTCCCTATTGGAACTTTTATATGAATATCCTCTCCACTTTTTCCAAATTTACGAGCACCTTCACCATTTTTTCCACTTTCCGCTTTAAATTTCTTTTTGTATCTAAATTCTAAAAGCGTATTTGAATCTGGATCAACTTCAAAGTAGACATCTCCACCTTTTCCTCCATCTCCACCATCTGGTCCACCTGCTGCTATATATTTTTCTCTTCTAAACGATACTGCACCGTTTCCACCTTTTCCTGCAGAGGCATAAATTTTTACATAGTCTGTAAACATATTATCTTTCTTGCTCCTTACTTTTAATCTCTTTTTTTACTCAACAGATTATCTCTGTTAAGCGAAATAATCTAATTTCATTGCTCTCTTCACTTTTTTCATTGTTTCTTGCGCTTCTTTTCTAGCTTTTTGAGTTCCTTCTATTAAGATTTTATCCACTAATTCTGGATGCTCTTCATAATATTTTCTTTTTTCTCTTATAGGTTCTAATGTTTTTATGATGTTTTGTGCTAGTTGCTTTTTACAAGCTACACATCCTCTAGTTCCGGCTCTACATTCTTTGCAAACGTTTTCGTATTCTTCTTTTTCTGTAAATAGTTGATGATAATATGCAACCATACATACATCTGGATTTCCTAGATCATCCTTTTTTATTCTCTTAGGATCTGTGACAGCACTCATTACTTTTCTTGTAATTTCTTCTGGTGAATCTGATAAATAAATAGCATTTCCTAAAGATTTACCCATTTTTACATTTCCATCTAATCCTTTTATTCTTTTGCCTGAAGATAGAATTGCTTCTGGTTCTATTAATACTTCTCCATATATAGAGTTAAACTTTCTTACTATTTCTCTACATTGTTCTATCAATGGAAGTTGGTCCTCTCCTACTGGAACTAATTCTCCACTAAACGCTGTTATATCTCCAGCTTGGCTTACAGGATAACCTAAAAATCCATATGTTACGCTTTCTCCAAATAGTTCTCTTTTTTGTGCTATTTCTGTTTTTACTGTTGGGTTTCTTTCTAGTCTGGCTATTGTTACTAGGTTAGAATAGAATACTGTAAGTTCTGCTATTTCTGGTATCATAGATTGTATAAATATTGTTGACTTTTCTGGATCTATTCCTACTGATAAATAATCCATTACTACTTCTCTTACATTTTTTCTTACTTTATCTGGATTATTAAAGTTGTCTGTTAGAGCTTGAACATCTGCTACTAATATGTATGGATCATATAAGCCTGAATTTTGCATTTCTACTCTTTTTTGTAAAGATCCAAAATAGTGACCTATATGTAATCTTCCTGTTGGTCTATCTCCTGTTAATATTCTCTTTTTATTTCCCATAATAATCACTTTCCCTTCTCTTAATGTAAGTATAAAACTCCTCCTGCGTTTAAGTCTTGTACTCTTTCCTCTGTTTTATAATTGTATATTTCTTTTATTTGTTTCACAATATCTTCATATTTTACATCTTCATTATATATGAAGAAGATTCCTTTTGATGTGTCTTTTTGCCTTAATACGTTTTTTATATTTTCTTCACTTGCATTGCTGTATTTCATGATATAAGAATTGTCTAACTCAGTGAATATATAAATATCGTCTAAGAATCTGATTTTATTTTCATTAAATACATATAATGCTGGTACATCTGCTTTTTCTTCTATTTTTTCTGCCAAATGATTCATCTTTGTATATGTAAAGTCTAAATGAGCTCCTGTAAATAGTGGCGAAATTGTTATTATTGTAAATAATGCCACAGTTGCTATTTGGGCTGTTTTTTGTTTAAAGTTTAGTTCAAATAATCTTGAAAATACATATATTAAATATATCATTGATACTGATATTATCGGCATTATATATCTTAGTTCTTTGTATGGTGACATTTTTGCTACTAATACAAAATATATTGCTGCTGGTATAATTAATAATTTTGTTTCATCGTTGTCTACTATTTCACCTTTTTTTCTAACATCTAGCACTATAAACAATATTATAAGTGCAACGAAGGTATATCCAACTAATCCTTTACTTAAAACATATAGATATACAGCAAGGTCTGTGTATAATGTATCGCTATTGAATAGGCTATTCATTGCGCCTTCGCCTCTATATCCCATGAACATATGCTTAAATGAATATGGGAATATTATTAGTGATACTATTGCCGCAATAACAAAGCAAGATATGTATTTTATTAAGTTCTTGTACTCTTTTGCTTTTATATATTTTACTACAAATATTATAAATAGCACTGCCATATATATTAATGTGTAATAATGTGTTAATGAACTTAATAATGCTACGATTCCAACTGTTACAACATCCTTTATTTGTAGCTCTTTTTTGTCGTACAATTTCATATGTATGTATGTTAATATTAATATGAATAAATTTGCTAACTCATACATTCTTATATACGCTGTTGTGTCTAGTGCTCCTAAACATAGCCCTGATATCAAGCAAGTAAATAATGCTTTTTTCTCATCTTTAAATACTCTTTTTGATATTAGATATATAAAAATACTTGAAAATACATATATAATTATGTTTAAAATTATTCCTGTCCACTTTGTAAATCCATCTATTGTAAATGACGCTACTATTCTTAGTAGTAAGTAGTATAAAGGTGGATGTACATCATTTTTCTGATTCTCGTATACTGGCTTTAAGTTCCATACTTCATCACTATTTACTGATAAATAATCTATATAATAATCTTTCGTGTGCCATGTATCATAAAAATCATCATTTTCTGTAATTTGAATTTTATCATAGTTCATCAAAGAGTACGAATATGCTTCATCTATGTGGAAATATTCTTTTTTGTATCCAACATAAATTCTTGCCAATATTTGTATTATTATAATTATTGCTAATGATATAATTATAGTTTTTTTGCTTAGTTTTTTACTTAATGATTTTTCTTGTTTCATTTTGTTCCCCTTTTTGTTATTTTTATATGTAATATTTTACCACAAAACCTTGATAATAACAAGGAATTTTTTATTTTTTGCTGTTGCATACAAAAACCCTAGCATTGTTTGTAATGCTAGGGTTTAAACTTTATTTGCTTTCTACTTTTTCTTTTTTTGTAGTAGTTGTTTTTTTAGCAGGTGCTTTTTCTGCTTTCTTTTCTGTTTTTACAGCTTTTGGAGCTTTTGCTTTTTTTGCTTTAGCTTTTAATTCTTCTGCTGTATAAACGCTAACTTGTTTTTTATCTCTTCCAAGTCTTTCAAATTTAACAGTTCCTGTTACTTTAGCATATAATGTGTCATCACTGCCTATTCCAACATTTTTTCCTGGATGGAATTTTGTTCCTCTTTGTCTTACTAATATATTTCCAGCTGGAACTACTTGACCATCAGCTCTTTTTAGTCCCAAACGTTTTGATTCACTATCTCTACCGTTCTTAACACTACCTTGACCTTTCTTGTGAGCCATTTAGTTTCACTCCCTTCATGTTTTTGTTTTATAATCTCTTAATTATTATTTTGTTTCTTTTTTAGCTTCTGTCTTTGTTTCTTTCTTTTCAGCAGCTAATTTTATAGATGTTATTTCAACCTTTGTATATGGTTGTCTATGTCCTTGAGTTCTTCTGTAGTTTTTCTTAGCTTTGTATTTGTAAACTAATATTTTTTTATCTTTTCCATGAGCTACTACTTTTCCCTCAACTTTAACACCTTTAACATAAGGAGCTCCAACTTCTATTTTCTTTCCGTCAGATACTAGAACTACATTGTTAAAAGAAACTTTTTTTCCTTCTTCTGCTTCTAGTTTTTCGAAGAATACTACATCTCCCTCTGCTACTTTGTATTGTTTTCCACAGCTTTCAATTATTGCGTACATTGTATTGTACACCTCCCTTTATTCGTATACTCGCTAAGCATAAAATTCAAGGCATCTATCTATAATTTTATTATGATAGAATTTAGTTGCCCGACCCAGGCGGCTTACAGATAATTATTTTATCACAAAGAAAAATCATTGTCAATGGTTTTTGGCTATTTTCTCGCATTCTAGCACTTTTATGTCACTGTTTCTTTAGCTGTTTTTAAGTTTGTCCTTGTACCTTTATAGAATTTGCACGTTCTGGGAATTTAGAAGAAAGCCATTCTTTTTGGGTATCGTCTTTTACTATTATTGTTACATCTGATGGTAGAGTATCCAACATATAATTATAATTTTGAACTTTATCAAATGTTGCATTGCGCATATCTATCTTCTTCAGCAATTTACATCCACTAAACATAGTTTCCACATTAAGAAGATTTTCTGTTTTAAAATTACTTAAATCTAATTCAGTGAGTAATCCGCAATTAACAAACATTCTTTTTAATCTTTCAACACTAGAAGTATTAAAGTTGCTAAGATCTATCTTGCTTAAGCTTTTACAATTAAAAAACATTGCTTCCATATTTGTTACTTTTGATGTGTCGAAACTTTTTAAATTTACATTTTTTAGGTTTTCACAATTTCCAAACATTCCATACATATTTGTCACATTTGAGGTTTCGAAACTATTTAGATTTATATTTTCTATTGCCGAACAGCCATTAAATAAATTTGATAACTTTACCACATTTTTAGTATTAAAATTTGCTAGGTTTACATTAGTTAGTTTTGAACATTTATAAAACATACCACTCATTGTTGTAACATTAGATGTATCAAATGAGCTTAAGTCTAAATCAGTATATTGAGAACCATCTGTAAACATATAGCTCATGTCTGTAACTTCTGATGTGTCCAGATTTTCAATTCCGTTCATTTCAATCTTTCCTGCATAAGTTCCAAGTGCTTTAAAAAGTAATTTTGCACTTTTATTTAATTTTACTCTTCCATTTCCGGCTATTGTCACTTCCCAAAAGTTATTATTGTCTTTATCTTCATACCAAGCTAAATATCTTCCATTTTTTCTTTCTGAAATATCCCATGTATTCTCATCATTCGCGTCATGTCCATTCAATGAAGTTATTATATTTATTTGTTCGATGTCTCCTCTTTTTATACTTGTATTTCCCAAGAATCCTCCATCAACCGAATCTTCTTCATTTCCACAAGCCACAATAGTACCATTTGTAAATATTATATTTTTTCCAGCAATTGTTACTTCTCCCGTCTCTAGTATTTCCTGCTTTTCTTTTTCTGTAATTGCTTTTTCTTTTTCCAGCTTTTCTAACACTTCTTCTAGTGTCCTTTTTTCAGAATCATTTTGATATATTTGTTCTTCTAATTTCCAAAAGTCTCTTTCTTCCGATACCGTTGCTGCTCTAGTTTGTTCTTTTGTATCTTTACTTTTTTGTATTATTCCATTGTTATCTAATATTAAGTTTATACTTACTCCTGCTAGTATCAAAAGCACTACTATTGTTACAACCAATGCTATTAATGTTATTCCGTCTTTTACTTCTGGATGTGTCAAGTAATCGTTTGCGACACTCCTTAATGTTGATTTTTTATTCATTTTTTTATTTCTCCTTCATTTGTATAAAAGATAAAATTTATACAAATATTATATAAGTTTTTTATGATTTTTGTCAATGATTTTTGACATTTTTTCTACTTTTTTTTAAATATTTTTTATTAAATTATGCAATCTAATTCACTAATCGGTGTTAGCTGTAATGCTTGATATATTGGGCTTTGTTTATCTAAATATACAGTATTATTTTTTTGATTACTTTCTTCGTTGTTCAATTTTATCAATGCTTTTTTTGTTCCTTTTAAAGTTTGTTTTATTTCTTTCAAATATTCTTCAACAGAAACATCAATTTCGACTTCTTTTTCTATTGTTTCAATTTCAACAACACCTTCTTGAACTTTTATAGCACATATTTTAGCTAAACAAGTAGCTCCAAATTTTGAAAAACTTAATCTACCGACTTTTGAATCTTTTTGTTAAAACTGTGAAGATTTGACTTTCCATTATGCCAGGATTTTTATATTCTATTCCTTCTGGGGCTTCTGGCATAGTTCTATTTTGTTTTTCTAAAACATCTTGATATCTTGGTAATCCTTCTGACAAATAACTTTCTAGTCTATCAATTTTATTTATAGCTGATTCTTCACCTCCAACTTCATACCTTAAATATTCGAGATATACAGGCACCTCATCATACCTTTTTTCAGCTATTAATTTTTCAAGTTGTCGCCTTAATTCATCTTCTTGTATATCTCTAATTATTTCTTGATGTATATGAAAATTATCTCTTTGTTGTATTGTATTTTTAGTTGCTAACTGATTAATCCATGACGCTCCATCTCCATTCAATATTCTTAATTGAATTTTGCTAACATCATAATTTTGGTATATTTGAGCATCTCTTTTTTTCTTTAGTTCAGCAGAACTCATAAATCCTGCTATATACATTTTGTTTACCAAAGAATGTCTTTTATCATCCTTTTTCCATCCTTCATAAGAAACGTGTAATTTTAATTCTGATTTTACACTTGTTGGCTCTTTGTATTCTTTTCCTTCTTTTTCGCAAGTAGCTTTATACTTTTCAATTTGTTCTTGACGATCTTTCCCCTGTAAATTAATCCACAACCCATCTGCTTCCTCAAACAATACTGGTATCTCTTTTGTTCCTGCAACTAACTTATCTTTCTTATTAAGATTTATTTCTTCATTTTCTTTTTCTAAAATCTTTATACCTGCTTTTATGACTATATCTCGTACTGTTTCGTGGCTTATACTAATATTTAGATTCTGCATTAATTGTTCTGCTGCATCTCTATATGAATTTGTTTCTACTGCGATATTTAAAATTTTATCTACCAAATTTCCAGAGATTTTTCCAAATTCTGAAAGGTTTAAATTTTCATCTAAAAGATAAATAAATTTTTTATTCTCACCATCAACATATTCATATATTGTCCTCTTAAATTCAACTACACCCATAACGGTTTTTATTGAATCTGGTTTTAATCCTCTATGTCTAAAAGCCTTCTTATCCCTTTCATCTTGTAACTTGGCATCATATTTTTCAATAATATTTTTTAATATGTTACAACCAAGCTCACAAACAAATTTATATATTTTTTGCTCTAACTCATTGAAATTTATTTCATTATTTGCTACAATATTATCAAACATAAATATCTCCTTTCAAAAAATGTTTTTAGCAATCAACATTTTGAGGGATTTATTTATGTTTTCTTTATATTATTTAAAAAGAACATAAATTTGCCAACAGAAATTTTACACTAACTTTACTTCTTAACATCTCCTTTTTCTCTTTAGTCTCTTGTAATTCTTTAAATATTCTCTTTGGCATTTCTATTCCCCTTTCCTTTTGTATATTATAACTATTTTTTAATCAAATAATAATCATTTTTTATATTTTCTTTCTTGTCATTTCTAGCAAATCTAATTGTGTAAATCCTACCACTTGTGTCTTGCTTCTGTCTTTCTTTAGTTCTTTGTTAAGCAAGTCTAGTATTTGTTTTCTTTCTTCGTCCTTTAGCATATCTATATAATCTACAACAATTATTCCACTTATATTTCTTAGTCTTATTTGTTTTGCTATTTCTATTGTTGCTTCTCTGTTTACTCTTAATAATGCTAGTTCTTTGGTTTCTTTGTTTCTACCTGTGTATTTTCCAGAGTTTACGTCTATGGCTGTTAGCGCTTCTGTTTTATCTATTGTTATAAATCCACCACATTTAAGCCATATCTTTCTTTCATGTATTTTTGATATTTGATGTTCTAAATTGTGTTTTTGCATTAAGTCATTTTCTTGTAAACACAATTCTATATTAGGCTTTTTTAATTCGCTAATTTGTTCTTTTATTTGTTCAAATAATGTCTTGTTGTTAACTGTTATTTGATTAATATCTGAGTCTAGAACTCCTAATAAAAACTTTGATACAATGTTGTAGTTTTCAAATATTAATACTGGTTTTCCCTCTTTTGAAACTTCTTCATATGCGCTTTTTATTTGTTTCCAGTATTCTATTAATTCTACTATATCTCTTTCTATTTCTTCTTTGCTTTTTTCTGATGCTGCTGTTCTTAATATTAATCCATATTTTTCATCTTTTTCGTATTTTTTCAAGATTTCATTTGCCACATTTTTTAGTCTTTCTTTTTCTTCTTTGCTTTCTATTTTTTGTGATACTGTTATAAAGTTTACGTTTATTAGAAGAACACAGAATCTTCCTACTAAGCTTATATCTTTTGACACTCTTGCTCCTTTTAAGCTTTCTTTGTCTTTTTTTATTTGAACAAGGATTGGTTCTTTTTGTTTTATAAAATCTTTCATTTTATATTTTGAATAATCTTCTTCTTTATTTCCTGTTATCTCACTTGTTTTTGGAATTATATCTTTTATATGTATAAAAGCGTTTTTACTCTCTCCAATATCTATAAATGCTGATTGCATATTAGGTAATACATTTCTTACAATTCCACAATATATATTTCCCTCTAATGTTTTTGCATTGTTTATGTTGTCATACTCTTCTACTAATTTGCCATTTTCCAGTAATGCCACTATTATATCGTCTTCATCTTTGTTTATTATAATTTCTTTCATTAACTACCTCTAATTTAATGTATTCATTGCATTGTCTATGCCTATTTTTAAGCATAATTTAACAGCTTCTGCAGCTAGTTCTACTCCTTTTTCTAATCTTGCGTATTCTTCTTGATCAACTTTGTCTATGACATAGTTGATTAGGTTTGGTATTTCTTCTTTTGAACCTGTTCCCACTTTTATTCTTGGAAAATCTTTTGAGCCTAACTCATACACAACTGATTTCATTCCATTGTGTGATCCTGGTCCACCTTTTTTTCTTATTTTTATTGTCCCTGTTTCTACATCTATATCATCATATATTACAATAATCTTATCCATATCTATCTTATAAAAATCTGCAAATGGCTTTATAGCCTCACCACTTAAGTTCATATAAGTTTGAGGTTTTAATAAAATTACTTTTTCGTTTTCAATTGTTCCAGTTCCATATAAAGCATTGTATTTTTCCTTTTTTACTTCAATATCAAATTCTTTTGATAACTTGTTTATTACGTCAAATCCCATATTGTGTCTTGTTTTTGCATATTCTGGTTCTGGATTTCCAAGTCCTACTATTAAATACATTTCTCCTACTTCCTAGCATAAAAATATTATGGTAAGTATAGCATAATTTTTGACACTTTGCAAGAAATATTATATAATTCTAGTGTTAGAAAAAGTTTGTCGAATTATTGTATATGAAATATTTTTTTATTTACTTTTTTCTACAAAATATTTAATTAAAATTATTTATAATAATTATAGAAATTGGAGAACTATATGGAGAACGAAAATTTTAAATCAGGATTTGTATCAATGCTTGGAAGAACTAATGTAGGAAAGTCTAGCATTATCAATGCTTTAGTCGGTGAAAAAGTTGCAGCTGTTGCAAATAAAACACAGACTACTAGAACCGCTATAAGAGCTATTGTTAATCGTCCTAACAGTCAGATTATTTTTGTTGATACACCTGGAATTCATAAACCAAAGTCAAAACTTGGAGATGTTATGGTTGAAACAGCTTTTGGTGCTTCTTCAGATGTTGATATTGTGCTTTTTGTAGTTGATGCAACATCAGAGGCTATTGGCAAAGGTGATAGATTAATATTAGACAAAATTATTGATTCTAAGAAAAAATGTATTTTGGTAATTAACAAAGTAGATTTAGTTGCTAAAGAACAAATCGCAAAATTAATTGAACTTTATTCTAAAGAATATAGTTTTACTGCTGTTGTTCCAGTTTCTGTAATAAAGAACAAGAATCTAGATGTTCTTCTTGATGAGATAGAAAACAACTTGAAGGTTGGTCCTGCATATTATAATGTAGAGGAATATACTGACCAAACATTAAGGCAACTAGCCGAAGAAACTATTAGAGAAAAGACTTTAAGGTTATTAGATCAAGAAGTTCCTCATGGAATTTATATTGAAGTTGAAAAAATGAAATTCAGAAAAACCGTCGAAAAGCAAAGTATTTGTGATATTTCTGCAACTATTTATTGTTTAAAGAAATCTCATAAAGGTATTATTATTGGTAAAGACGGAAAAATGTTAAAGAGAATCGGAACTTATGCAAGGGAAGATTTAGAAAAAACTTTGGATACAAAAGTCAATTTGCAATTATGGGTTAAAGTTAGAGAAGATTGGATCAATGATTCAAATTTAGTAAAAAAATTTAAATTACAATAATTGCTAGTATAAATGTTTTGAATTTACAAAAGATAAATAAAAATTGGTATGCGTTTAATGCTACATAGGAGATGATTTCATATGATAAAAAAAATAGCTTGGAATACTTTTAAAAATACTGGAAATATTAATACTTTTTTAGAATTGCTAGAGGTTGAAAACGCCGAGAAAAATTTGCAAAAAAGTGATTCTAACATTACTAATATTGAAGTAAAAGATGATAACAAAATGAATAATTTATAAGAAGGATTTTATGGGAATAATAAAGACAAAAGGAATTGTACTACTAGAAAGTAATATGGGAGATTTCGATAAGATGGTTTCTATTCTTACTCCCGACATAGGCAAAATTGGTTGTGCAGCTAAAGGTGCTAGAAGGCCCAAAAGCTCACTTTTAGCTGGCACTCAATTTTTGAGTTTTAGCGATTTAGTTATTTTTAAGGGCGTGAACTCTTATAATATCAACTCTTGCGAAGCTATTGAAGTTTTTTATAACATTCGTACAGATTTAGATAAACTAAATTATGCTGCTTTTATGACTAGATTAGTTTCAGACGTTACTTATGAGAACCAATATACTTATAATATTTTACAACTATTACTTAACACTCTTTACCTACTTTCCGAAACTGATACTGATAAAGATTTTATCTTATCTGTTTTTGAAATTAGATTAATGGTTATTTTAGGTTTTGCTCCTAGACTAGATAAGTGTTCTTTATGTGGGAATAAAGAGAATATTGGTTATTTCAGTATTTCTAATAATGGTTACTTATGTAATAATTGTGGATTTTTAGATAAGTCCTCAATAAAAATTTGTAGAGATACTTTTAATGCTTTAAAGTACATAGTTTCAGCTCCGGCTAAAAAACTATATTCTTTTACAATATCTGATGAAGCAAAAAAAGAGTTAAAATTAATTAGTAATTTGTTTGTTAATCACAATTTAGATAAAGAATATAAGTTAGAAAAATATTAAAAGAACTGCCTTCCTTGTGGCAGTTCTTATTTTTTATTGTTCTGTTATTATATTTGCTTCCACTGGTTCTTCTTGCCCTTCGATTACTACTTTGGCATCTATTGGACATATTTGCACAAATGTGTTTCCATCATTTACATCAATCTCGTTTCCTTCAAGATCTTTATACACAGTTTGTTCACTTCTTGAGGATTTTTCACAAGTTATTTCTATTGCTCTACCATTTGTTATGTAGTAACCTTTTAAGTTATTTACATTATATAGAGTTTGTCTTCCTTTTCCTTCTCCATCATTTAGTGTAGCATTTCTAGCGAATGTGATTATAATGTTCTTTGTTGTGATTTTCTCACCTGTGTTCCAGTCTGTTTCTTCTACACCTTTTGAATATCTTTGATATCTTTGTGTTTCTGCATCATATGTATATTTTACTGTATTTGAGTTTGTGTTTGTGTATGGTATTGTTATTGTATCTGCTTTTTGTCCATTTTCTAATTTTACATCATCTGTTACATAGTGTAATACACTCTTTTTGTCTGATGTCATTCTGTAGTTTTTACGTTGTGCAATTTCTTTTATTTTTGCTATGCTTGTTGCAACATTATGTGGTGCGCTCTTATCTTTTACTCTCCAGAATGATTTTGAACTTTCTGATATTCCATTTATATTATTTACCTTTAAATTAGATATATCATATTCTGCTTGTGGGCTCCATCCAAAGTGTACATATATAGCATCATTTTCAAGTGCATAATCCAAGAAATAATGTCTTGAGCTTCTTACTGGTCCTATCTTTTCTAGGTCTTTTCCTTTAAATAGTGCCATTAATCTGCTTTCTCCACCTTCAACAATTATTTCATAAACCATGTAAGCATCATTTAGTCCACCTTGTGGTAAAGCTCCTTTATGATTATCTATCATTAAAGCTATCGGTCTGTCTGTTCCTTTAAAAATTTGAACTTCTTTTTTTGGTTCTTCTTTTGGCTCTTCTATAACATCTGTTCCTAGGTCTGTTATATTTTCTGTTTTGCTTTTATATATTCTATACCCTAGATAACCTCCTGCTGCTAATATTATAATTACTAATACTATTATTAAAAACTTTTTCATTTTCTGTTATTTCCCCTTTGTTTATTGTATTTTAAATATTGTTAATCCATACACAAGCATTACTATCAATACTCCCATGCACGCTCCAAACACCACTTCAGCCTTGGTTCTCGCATTGTTATATACTCTATTTCCCACTACCAATAATGATAGTACTAACGCTAATGTAAATGTTACTACGTCTTTGCTATTAATCCAGATTGCTGTCAGTGCTGCAAATGCTACTGCTGACTGTCCACTTGGCACAAATCCTTCTTTTATCAGCTGACCTCTTTCCTTTTTCTTAGAGCAACTTGCTTTAATTGCAATTACCGCGATTACAACTAATATAATTGCTACAAATGCTAAATGTTGAGGAGATTTTACCATATTGTTGAATATACTATCACTTATTGCTTTCATATTCTCTGCATTGAAGAATATGAAATATCCAACAATTAAAGCATTGCAAGCTGATAGAACTACAGCTCCTGCCGCAACATCTTTTGCTATTTTTGCTTTTGGATGATACACGTCCACAAACAAATCCACTACTGTTTCTATTGCTGTATTTACCATTTCTGCAAAGATTACAAAAAACAGTGCAAATACTAAACACAAAAATTCTGTCGTGCCCAATCCATAAGATAATGACAACGCTAAAACTATTACTGCTAATACAAGTTGTATTCTAAAGTTTCTTTGTGTTGTTGCTGTATAGACTATACCATTTATTGCATTATACCAAGCTTCTATAAAATTATCATTTTTCAGTTTATGCTCGTCTTTCTTCATTTTAACCCCTATTGCCTTGTAATATTTAATTTACTTAGTATTTTTTCTTCCTTTTGTCTCATGACACTTTTTTCCTGTTCATTCATATGGTCATACCCCATTACATGGTAAAATCCATGCACTACCATATATGCTAGTTCTCTTTGGACACTGTGTCCATACTCTTCTGCTTGTTCGATTACTCTTGGTATAGAGATCATTATATCTCCTAAAACGTCTTCTATTTGTTCATCATCTTCTGCCGAAATTATCGATTCTATTTCATCCTTTTCAAACATCGGAAATGATAACACATCAGTCTCTTTGTCTATATTTCTATATTTTTTGTTTGTTGTTCTTATTGTTTCAGGATTTGTCAATATTACATTTAAATATAGTTTTGTTTTTGTTAAGTTCTCTTCATTGAAGCAAGTTTCTACAACTTTTTCTATTAATTCTTTGTACTCTGCTGTTTCTGGTATTTCTAAAAATTCTATTTGTGAATAATTTTCCAAAATATTACCTCTTTTACTGATAAATTATATTACTTTTTCTTTTATAGAAATGTCTTCTGTTTTCTTTTTTGTGTAGTCTCCTTCTGAAATACAGCTGTTCTTTAATTCTCTCATTTCTCCTAATGCTACTAATTTTCTCTTGTAGAATTTTATAATTCTGTAATATCTGTTTTCGTTTTTAAGTACTTCTCTTAGTTCTCTCTTTAAGAATAATTTTTCTTTTTCCTTTGAGTATGTTATATAATCACTTTCTTTTATTTTCATTATATTTTTATATGTGTTCCAAAATTTCTTGTATGCTTCTCTATCTGCTAACTTGTCCCAATAAATTTTTGTTGATAATAGACGCAAATTGTAATCGTCTATTATATTTATTAATAGGCTATATGCCTTTTCTTGTTTTCTTGCTATTTTTGTGTCCATTATTAGAGTTCTAACATCTACTAATAATTTTTCGTAGCATTGTTCTGCAACCACTAAAGGCAAGCTATGTGTGAATAATCTTCTACTGATTCCTAATAAAATCATGTTCTTTTCGATTATATCGTTTTGATCTAATTTGCCTACTGTAAATCTTTCAAAGTTTTTGTAATCACCCAATATGTCAGAGTAGATTTTATTTTCTGGTTCTAATTTCATTTTTATTGGAAGAATATCTGTTATGTATTCTTCTACCGAAGAAAAAATCTTTCCATATATAATTTCTTTATCTATTTGTGAAATATTTTCAGATAATTTTATTGAATAATTCTTTAATATTTTTTTGTACAAATCTTCCATTCTTGTTGCATAAAATTGTTCATATTTGTTTATTAATTTTTCTTTGTTTAATTCTTTTACTGTATCATAGTCAAGTTGCATTAAAAAGATTTGTTTTCTATATTTGTATTCTAAATATTCTGTATCTTTTAAATGTATTACCATATAATATTTTGACAATGCTTCTTTCTCAAATGCTGTTGCTGTATCGTTTTTCACTTTTTTATATACATTATCCATCATATGTTTATCTATTGCTTCTAAGTATAAAGAATAAATATCTTCGTATTTTTTTTCTAGTTCACTTTGGTTCTCCGCAGACTCCTGTTGAGCTTCGCGATAAGCCTCATATGCTTTTAACACATTGTTCCTCTTGATAGAGATCAACATTCCATTAATTCCTATCTTCGTTGGTATCAATAACTTTGTTATAGTATTTGTTAATTTTGTAAAAAATTTTTTGTCTGAATAGACTCTAAGACTCTTCTCTTCCATTTCATATCTTCCTTTCAAAATACTATTTTCTCTTTGGTCCCTATATTTTCTAACACTTCATATGTAACTTCTACATCCACGTAATCCTCACCCGCGTAAGAATTTTCGTACTTTTGTAATATATTTTCTTTGTTTGGTAGTTTTTGTTCTATTTTTTTAGAAGCTTTATCTATGCCAATCTGCTTTGCCTCTTCTATTCCGTAAGTAATTTTCTCTTCTATTTTTTCTGTATTTGTAATTTTTATTAGCTCGATTGGCAGATATAAATCAGAAAATATTTTCAACTTTTTGCTTGTTTCTATTGTATCATATTTTTCAAATTTTGAAAGGGTTTTGAAGAAATTTATTGAAAAATTATTTATTTTTAATTTGTATTTATTTTCTACATTCTCTGTATTCCTTTCTATGACTTGATTTAACATTATTTTTTCTTTTTGACTATACCATACTTTTGCTGTAACTTCACCTTCTGCATGAACATATCTAGTTCCAGTATATTTGCCTTCTATCCAACCAGCAATTAGTGTATCACCTTTTGTTACAATATCCCCTTCTTTTACTACGGGGATGCCATTTTGAGCACTTACTTTTACAATCTGTGCATCCTTTGTCGATATAATACTGCAATAATCTTCGTCATTTATTATCCCTGGCTTAGAATTTGCTTCAACCACTTTTACTGTTGCATTCGTTCCTTCTATCGATATTCCAACCCAAGATATGTCATCTCTTCGCATTCGTATTTCATTTATAATTTTTTGTTTATTTATCGCTGATTTCAACTTTCCAGTTGTTAAGCCATTGTCATTTAATATTGTTTCTATTTCTCGTTTTTCTATCTTGTCTAATCCCTCTATTTTTATATTCCATATGAACCTTGACAATCCGAAAAGAAGTGCAAACACTAATATTATTACTATTAAAAATACTTTTCTTTTTTTATATCTGTGCAAAATAAAAGGGAGTCCTTTTTTATCCAATATCTCTATTTTGCATTTTGTCTCTTTTGCTATTTTTCGTATTTTTTTGAATTCATTTATTCCAACATTGGTATATATAATTGTAGATTTCTCTCTTTTTATGTTCCAAAAAAATATTTTGTTGTTGATACATTTATTTATAAACTTTTCTACAAAATAGCCTTCTATTTTAATGTTGACATATCCTATTAAATTTTTTAATAATATTTTAAATAGCATTTCTCTCCCCTTGCTTTAATCTTCTATTTTTTCAAAGTCAACAGTCTCTATATCTCCTGTGACCATTATGTCATCAGAAGTCATCTCTCCAAGTTTTAAGTTAAATCCATTAATATTGACAATTCCAATATATGTTTTTATCCTAATATAAATGTCCTGATATTCTAAAATTGCTTTGTAATTTTCTATCAACATTTGCTTAAACCCTGCAATCGTTATTTTAGGCTCATTTGTCGATATCTCTTTTGGGACTTCAAGTAGCCTATCTATAACTCTCTCTTTTTTGCTTCTCCTCAATTCTTTTCCCCCTATTCTATCTTTCAAATTGATCAATATTTCTAAATTCGTATCCCATATTTTTTATTTCTTTTATTACATCCTCTAAAATATTCGCATTGTCTTTTGATGTTGCATGAAGTAACATTATCTCTCCATTATGAACATTGTCTAGAATTTTCTTTTTGCCATATTCTTCTCTTCCTTGTTTTTTCTCATCCCAGTCATCATAGCCAAAAGACCACATTACACTCGTATATCCTAATGTATTTGTATAAGCAACTGTTCTTTCACTATATTCACCTTTAGGAGGTCTGATAAATTTCATTTCGTATCCAAACTTTTCGTATATAGCTGAATGTAAATCCATTACTTCTTTTTTTATGGTGTCTAAGCTACAAGATGGCATAGATTTGTGGTTCACTGTATGATTTCCTACAATATGTCCTTCATCTATCATTTGTTTTACTAAATCTGGTTGAGTATTTAAATAATGTGCAGTTATAAAAAATGTTGCTTTTACATCATTTTTTTTCAACACCTCCAAAATTTTAGATGTATATCCCGCTTCATACCCCAAATCAAATGTCAAATATATCAGTTTTTGCTCTTTGTTACCCATATATATTCCTTGATATTTGTCCAATATCTTCCTATTTACAGTTCCCACATCTGGTTGTTCATTATTATCATTTCTTTTTATTCCCCATCCAATCTTTTTGTTATCAAGACTTTCTATATCTATCCCGTTTATGGTTGTACTTGTTAAAACATTTTTATTCATATCAGTGTTTCCTACAATTAACACTCCTAGCAAAAAAGCACTTGCCACTACAAACACAGATATTCTTTCAATTACTTTTTTCATAGTTTCAAATTCTCCCTTCTTATTTTCTATTTGTTATTTTAATACTATGAATATAACTCAGCATATAGAACTTATGTATTACTTTTGACATTTTTTTACATTTTTCAGAGTTTTTATTTGTTTCGAAAGTACTGTTTTCTCTAAGTTTTATCAATTTTCGACATTTTAAATTATTTTTTACTTTTTTATTGACAAGATTTTTAAATTGGAATATATTAGAAGTTAAGAATTGGAAAATATTGGTTATTCAGTAAAGTTTTACCATTAGGTGATTTCCAATTTTATAGAATATTAGGGAGATGACTTTATGATTAAATTCGCTTTATGTGATGATAATCCTCAGTTAGTTTCTAAGTTACAAGAAATAATAGAAAAAATTTTCCTTAAGCATGATTTTGATGCCAGTGTTGTTTTTTCTTCTTGTGATGCTAGTAGCTTACTAAGTTTTCTTAATACTAATGATGTTGATGTTTTATTTTTAGACATAGATTTAAATTATTCCTTAAATGGAATTCAGTTAGCCAAAGAAATCAGAAAAAAGAACAAGTCAATTTATATTATCTTTGCAACTGGACATTTTGAATATATCATTTCTGCTTTCGAGTGTAAAACTTTTGATTTCTTACAAAAGCCGTTCTCTATGAGCAAGCTTGAAAGTACTATTGTTCGTTTATATGACGACATCAACAATAATTCTGCCAATTTTATAAGACTAAGTAATAAAAATACTTTAATTAATCAAAACTCTATTAATTATATTCAGAAGGACGGAATGAAAACCATCTTCAATGTGATTTCTGGCGAGATTAATACTTATGGATCTTTTAATGCCATTTGTTCTTCTCTGCCCAGTAATTTTGTAAGATGTCACAAGTCTTTTATTGTTAATACTTCTAACATTAGTGAAATTGATTTTAGGAACAATATTATTTTCTTCAAAAATGTACAAAGCTCTCATTGTTTTATTGGTCCTAAATATAAGAATAGTTTTATGGAGGTTTTAAGTAACTATGAATTTTTTAAATAATATTTGGTTGAGTATAACCACGGAAAATGAGATGTTGACTAAGATTATCGGATTACCGTTTATTTTTATTGAAGTCACTATATCTATGCTTTTGTTTACTTCTATTTTGAGAATATCTGCTTCTAAAAAGCAGAAAATAATTTATGTTTTAATTACTTCTTTAATTGGAATAATTTGTTCTGCTTTCATTCCTAAACCTTACAGTAATATAATAACTTTAATTGCTATGCCTATAACTGTAATGCTTGTATTCAAGGTTGGCATTTTAAAAGCTTTATTTGCTGAGTTTTTACCTACAATTTGTATCGTTATTATAGAAATGATTATAACTCGAATTTTTTTAATTCTTTTCCACTGTACTTACGAGATGTTAGCTTACGTTCCAATCTACAGAATGTCTGCTATCATATTAATATATTTACTATTGTTTGCTATTTATAAGATCATCAGCTATCAGCTATCATCACTTTAATACGACTTCATTTGATAATATTTCTAAGAAAAATAAGTTCATGCTTTTTGTAAACATAATTATAGCTTTGATTGTCGCATTCATACAAATGTATCTAATCGGTTATTATAATGATAAATTGCCAACTTTTATTATTTTAATAAATATAATTTCTCTTATTGCATATTTTACAATTAGTATTTACAGTCTTGTGAAAACAATGAAGTTAGAAAAGACAACCGCAGATTTAGAACAAGAAAAATTATATAATAAAACTTTGCAAATCTTACATGATAATGTTAGAGCTTTTAAACATGATTTTTCTAACATAATTGCTGGTATTGGTGGCTATATTGCTACAAAAGATATGGACGGATTAGAAAAATATTATAAACAGTTATTACAAGATTGTAATCAAGTAAATAATCTTAGCTCTCTAAGTCCTGATTCTATTAATAATCCTGCAATTTATACTGTTCTTGCTAATAAATATTACAAAGCTGATAGTCTTGGAATAAAAATCAATTTAGAAACTTTTGTAGATTTTAACAACTTGCATATGGGTATTTATGAATTTACTAGAGTCCTTGGAATTTTAATGGATAATGCAATAGAAGCTGCTTCTGAATGTGCCAAAAAGATTATTAATGTAATTATTAGAAATGATGTTCAGTGTAATCGCCAATTATTAATTATAGAAAATACATACAACAATAAGGATGTTAACATAGATAGACTTTCTGAAAAAGGTTATTCTACAAAACCTAATAATACTGGTCTTGGATTATGGGAAGTTAATAAAATAATAAAAAGACATAAAAATTTAGCTTGCTTTACTTCTAAAACACCAGAATTTTTTAAACAACAATTTGAAATATATAATGAATAAAACTAATCCCAAAAGTATTACTTTTGGGATTTGTCGAATTTAGCTTTTTTAATTATATCTTAGTCTTTTTTTATTAACGAAGCAGGCATTTTTGGTTGATGAAGCATTCCTATAAACCAGCAAGCAGTGTTAGTAGCTTTTGCGTATTTTTCTGCGATTTTTGCTACAAGTTTTAACATAATTTTTTCCTCCCCTTATTTTTACGTTTTATAACATAACATTACCGGTAAATGTTTATATTAACTATATTATTTATTGTCTTGCACATGTTTCATATCCATATTCATTTCTGGTCATTTTATATGCAAGTTTTGATATGCAAATTGTTTCAATTAGTACATTAAACATAAGTATGTTTGATAGTGTGGAATCTTTTACTATGAGTGCAGCCCCCAGTGTTGCAATTGCAAATATATATGATAAGATTTTTTTAGTTCTTCTTTCTTTTTTTCTTAAAATTGGTAAATTAATTGTATCTGCTGGTGCATAAAGGTATATCATTATGATTGAAAGTATTAATATGATTATTGATAATAAGTATTTTATCTCTGGTGAAAAAACTATGAATTTACTAATTAGGACATTGCCAAAGTATACAATAAATGTTCCTATTAGACATCCTATATTTGTTTTTAAGTGAAAGCCTCCGGCTACGGTTTTGTATGGAAGCATTGTTGCATAGGCAAATATTACAAGCCATCCTATTTTAAAAATTATTGCTACTAGAAATAATATTATCATTTTTGGTATTTCTCCAATGATTAGCTCTAACCCATAAAATATTACGTCTGCTTTTTCGTCATCTATGTCTGGAGATTCTTGTCTAATTTTTTTCAGTAGGTTTTCGCAAATTTTATCTATCATTTTGCTTCCCTCTCTTTCATTGATCTAATAATACAACATTTTTCGACTTCAGTTTCATTTTGGTTATAAAAGGCTCTTTTATTTATATAAAACGAGGCCTTGTTCATTTTCATATAATTTTTTGGCACTTTCATAAACTCTTTAACAAAAAAATAAGGCAATTACTTGCCCTATTTTATTCCCTCTAGTATTTTCCAAGCTTTTTCTTTTTCTGGTATTGATGTAAATGTCATTTCTTCTTTTGATATAACATTTTGTATTGTTAGCTCATATGCCCATAAGTAAAGCTGTCTTGCGCTTCCCCTTCCATTGTATTTTGCATCTCCATATATGCTGTGATCTCTGCTAGATAGTTGTACTCTTATTTGATGGTGTCTGCCTGTATGTAAATCTATTTTTAATAATGATAGATTTTGTTCTTTGTCATATTTTAAGACTTCGTAATCCAACTCTGCATATTTAGAATTTTTAGTTCCTTCTTCTACTACTCTGCTTTTATTTAGTCTTTCATTCTTTAGAAGATAGTCTTTTAATGTTCCTTTTTTCTCTTTGAATTTACCATTGACTATTACCAAGTATTTCTTTTTAAATACTTTTTCTCTAACCTGTTCACTTAATCTAGATGCTGCTTTTGAAGTTTTAGCAAATACCATAACTCCACCTACAGGTCTATCTAGTCTGTGAACTAATCCTAAATACACATTGCCAGGTTTATTATATTTTTCCTTTAAATATGCTTTTATAATTGTAAGCATATCAAGATCGCCTGTTTTATCCCCTTGTGAAGGGATATTAGCAGGCTTTTCTACTACTATTATGTGATTGTCTTCATATATAACTTTTAAATTTATTTCATTTTCTTCTATTTTTACTTTATATTCTTGCATCTTTTTTTCCTATATATTATTTTTGGTCCATTTTGCATAAATTCCACATGGCAATATTAATTTTGAATTTGTCATTGGAAGTCCTATTTCTCCATTTTCAAACTCGCCTTTTTTGTTTATATTTATTCTTAACAAATTTTCTAATACTGTACTTGAAATTCCTGTTGTGTATGAATTTATTAAGAAAAATACTGGGTTATCTGATAATACTTGTGTGCATAGTTTTATAAGTTCTGGTAAGTTTTCTTCGAACTTCCAAACTTCTCCATTCGCTCCTCTACCATATGATGGTGGATCCATTATTATTGCATCGTATTTGTTGCCTCTTCTTATTTCTCTGTTTACAAATTTTATAACATCATCAACAATATATCTTACTGGCTTGTCCTTTAGTCCAGATGACTCCACATTTTCTTTCGCCCATGATACCATTCCCTTTGAACTATCAACATGGCAGACTGATGCTCCTGCAGATAGACAAGCAACTGTTGCCCCTCCTGTATAAGCAAATAGATTTAATACTTTTACTTCTCTATGTTCATTTTTCGAAACATTTGAAATTGCTTTCATCATCCAATCCCAGTTTACTGCTTGCTCTGGGAATATTCCTGTATGTTTAAAGCCCATTGGTTTTATATTGAATGTTAGATTTTTATATTTTATTTGCCAACTCGATGGAAGCTTTTTGCTGTACTCCCAATGTCCGCCACCAGTACTACTTCTTTCATATGTAGCATTTGTCATTTTCCACTTTGCTGGAAATTGTTTATCCTTCCATATTATTTGCGGATCTGGTCTTACTAAAATTATGTCCTTCCATCTTTCTAATTTTTCGCCATTTGCCATATCTAGTATTTCGTAATCGTTCCACTTATTTGCTAGTTTCATTATTATTTCTCCTATATTTTAACTTAGTAGTTGTAATGTAACCATAAAATTATGTACTAGTACATAATCCAACACTATTAGTATACCACAAATTATTGATATTGTCGCTAGTAATTTGTGTTTTTTGATTAATTTTACAAATCTCCCCTCTTTATCTTTACTTGCTTGTCCTCCTAGATAATTAACTCCTAAGATTATATCTTTAGAATACTCCATAAAATCTCCCTCCTATTTTATTGATACTAAATTATATTCTAGTTTGAAGATTTTATGAGTACTTTCGTATTACAGAAAAACAGGTAAATTTTCTTTTTACCTGTTTTTTATAGTTCTTCTTTTATTTTTCGAGCCAATTCCAAGCCAATTCCTTTAACTTTTGCAATGTCCTCAACTTGTGCTTCTTTTATTTTTTGTACACTTCCAAACTTCTTTAAGAGCTCTACTTTTTTCACAGTTCCAATTCCAGAAATATTATCCAATGCTGATTTTGTTAGTTCTTCTTCTCTTAATTTTTTGTGATAGCCTATCGCTGTATCATGCACTGCGTCTTGGAACATTGTTATTGTGTTTAATAGCTCTTGTGAAATTTGTATTTCTTCTCTTTTGTCATTCATCAATGCTCTTGTTTGATGCTTATCATTTTTTACCATTCCAAAGACTAAAATATTTAATCTGTCTTTTTCTGTTAATTCTATATTTTTTTCTTTAGCAGTTTCTTCTATTTCTTTATTCACATCTTTAATTGCTTGTTGTGTTGCTTTTATTTGTGTGATTCCTCCATCTGCAAATATTACATCTGGTAGTTCTCCAAATCCACTGTTATTGCCATCATTTAATATTCTTACAGAATGTCTTAATCTTCTTGTCACAACTTCTTTCATGCACTTAGGATCATCTTGACTGTATACTTCTTTTATTTTAAAACGTCTTGATAAATTTTTCTTGATAATGCCATCTTGCATAACACACATTCCTGCAACCATATTGGTTCCTGACAAGTTTGATATATCATAACATTCTATTTTCTTTGGCAATTTTTCCATTCCCAATACTTGTTTTAGCTCTATTAAAATATTACTCTTTTCGTTCTCTTTATTCTTCAATGTTATAAGAGCATTGTTCTCTGCCATCTCTACGAATTTCAATTTTTCGCCTTTTTGTGGAGTCTTTATTTCTACTTTTCTTCCTGCAACTTCTGTTAGCCACATTTCTATCGTATTTTTCTCTTCTATGTTGTTTTTTATCATTATTTTATTTGGCAAAATTTGCTTTCCTACATAATATTGTTTTATAAAACTTGATATTATTTCTCCGTCTTCTTCATCATCTAATCCTTTAAAAATAAAATGCTCTCTTCCAACCATTTTGCTGTTTCTGATATAAAATATTTCTATACATACATCTTCATATCTTCTAGCTAAACCTATTACATCAATATCATTTTCTGAAATATTAGAAACTTTTTGCTTTTGCGAAATTCTTTCTATTGCATAAATTTTATCTCTTATTTCTTGTGCTTTTTCATATTCCATTTTTTGAGAAGCCTCTTGCATTTCTTTCTGCAACTCTTTTTGAAGTTCTGCAGTTTTTCCTTCTAAAATTGATATTATCTCATTTATCTGTTTTCTATATTCCTCTTTTGAAACATATCCCATGCAAGGCGCCATACATTTTTTTATGTGGTAATTTAAACACGCTCTGTCTTTGTATTTAAAACTTTTGCACTGTCTAATTTTATATTTTGACTTTATAAATTCTATCATTTCTTTTGCACTACCTGCATTAGCATATGGTCCAAAATATTTTGCTCCATCATTTAATATCCTTCTTGTTATATAAATGTCTGGATAATCTGATTTTACATTTATTTTTATATATGGATATGTTTTGTCATCTTTTAGAAGCACGTTAAATTTAGGCATATTCTTTTTTATTAGATTACATTCTAATATTAAAGCTTCTGCCTCATTATCACAAACTATATATTCAAAATGGTCCACTAATGCAACCATATTTTGAATTCTTTTTGTTTTTTTGTTCTTCCTAAAATATTGCCTTACTCTGTTTCTTAATACAACTGCTTTTCCGACATATATGATTTTGTCATTTTTATCGTGCATTATATATACTCCAGGTTTTTTAGGCAATTTTTTTAGTTCCTCTTCTATATCAAACATTTTTATTTCCTTCCTATTTTATTATACAAAAAAAGAGCCCTTTTTTCAAGGGCTTCTTGATATTGTATTATTTGCTTTTTTTTATTTTGTATGCTATGACTGTCATGTCGTCTTTCTCTTTTCCAAAGTCGTTGTCTATTGATTCTCTAAGAATTAAATCTGCAATTCTTTGTGCATCTTCTGAGTCTATTTCTTCTAAGGCTTCTTGAATCCAAAGCTCTTTGTTGATGTATTCTTTATTTGAGTTTATTATTCCGTCACTACACATTACTACTATATCACCATCTTGCAAATCGTATTCATATTCTACCAAATCTATATTATTTAGTATTCCGGTTGGCAATGTAACCGATTTTAGTATTTCTACATTTCCGCTTCTTTTTATAAAAGTTGGACAAGCTCCGTTTTTTATAAATTTCATGTCCCCTTTGAATAAATCTAAGATGCTTACATCTAATGTTGCATACATATCATCTTCTGTATTTGCTGATATTGTTGTGTTTATCAGCTTTAATGCTGTATCATTATTAAATCCTGATTTTAGCAGTCTTTCCAGCATCTTTATTGCTATTTTGCTGCTCTTTCTTGCATCCGGTCCAGATCCCATTCCGTCACTTAAAGCAATTAGATATTTTCCATCTTCCAGCTTTGTTTGTACAGTTGTATCTCCCGAAATAACCGAACCATCTTTCTTAGATTTTGCAAGTCCTACTTGAAGAGTATATAAATCTTCTGATACAAAAGAGAACACACATGTATCATCGTTTTCTCGTAACGCACATTTTTGTTTTTGAATTATCATTTTATCCTTCAAAACTTTTTCCAAAACTTTTGCAATTTTCTTAACTCTACAAGCACTTCCGTCTACAGAATTGCACATACTTGTGTATAAGTTTACTAAAAATCTGCCACTTTCTTCTTTTTTTATTGTAATATCTCTTAATATTATTTCTTTTTCTTCTAACAAAATTTTTATTTGGTCTTTTTGTATTTTGTATGGATCTTCCTCTTCTTGTGAAATTTGATTTGCCAAATTTGATAATGCCTCTGACACTCCATTTAATTGGCTGGACATTGTCTTCTTGTTTTCGTCTAATTTCTTTTTCCATACAAAATTTATCTTACTGATTCTGTATGATGCGTTTATGGCTCTTACCATTTCGTCAATATCACTTTGTGCAATGTAATCCTCTTCTTTTGCATCTTGGCTAAAGCCCATTATGTAGTTGTTATGACCCGCAAATATTTCTACTATGTCTTTTCTAGTAATGACTTCTTTTGTTGTCAACTTATCAAATATTTCATCTAATATGTTTTCTGTATTATTATATAAATCTGCATATAGCAAATTGTCTTCTTTTCCTTCTAAGTTGTTTAACAATTCATCTTCAAATATCTCTTGATTTTCTTTTTCTTGTTTTTCAAGTTCTTCATCAGTGACTATTGTAGCAGCTGCATTTTCATAGTCTTGAGCCATTTGTGAAATTGTATTTGACATATTTGTAAGTTTATTTATTGTTTCTTTATTCTCTTCAAGTGTTCTTGTCGTTGTCTCTGGCAATAATTTTTCGTCGCCTAAGATGTCGCTTACTTGCAATTTATATGTTTTTGGAATTGCTAGCAATCCTAGTGTAGCAATTAATATTTCCTGGAATTTGATTACCTCTACTGTATTGCCATTTGCCACATATGATAGAACTATGTTTCCTATTATGAAACCTATCGCTACTCCTATTTTTCCTAATTTATTTAGCAATCCTGCAATCATACCTGATATTGCATAAGACGCAAGCATTATTGGATCCGCAGAATTTAGTATTCCCAAAATTGTACTAACTGTTATTCCTGTTGTAGCTCCAACTAACATTCCATTTTTCCAACCCATTATTAGAACTGTCAATATGCATAAAATGTTTCTTATCGAGAAACCAAATATGCTAAGTTCGCCTAGCGCATTTGTAGCTATTGTAAGCATAACGCTTAGTCCCATTACTTCTTCTATTGAAAATACTCTTTTTCGTTTGTAGTCTTTTATTACTATTATTGAATTTACAAATAATTTGTATGACGCAAATGTTATTATTGCAAACATGATATTATATAAAAAGTCATATAATAAGAATCCATTAAACAACATTTTTATAGTTTGTACTGCAAACACTGAAATTGCTATTGGTCCTCCTACACGTATTTGCTCGTTTCTGCCTTCTTCTTCTATTGGTCTTTTTATTAATACTAATGCTATAAATATTAACAATGTAAGTAAATAGAATAACAAACCGCTTCCGCCAAATTTAATAGTTGTTCCTATTGCAGTGATTAGGCACACTAAAGCTGCCGGTATTTTGCACGCTATACTTGCTCCAACTATTGCAAATCCAAACGGCGTGATACCAGCAAATATACTGTTGTTATTACCCCCAACAACTGATAACATAAATGCTACTATGTATATCATAACATTTTGAACACTAAAATTGTCTTTTAATATTGATTTAACATCATCCTGATTGTCTAATTCAACATCCTCACCAAAAAATTTTTTTGTTTTTTCTGATATATTTTGAAACATCCTTACCACCTCTTACTTTTTTAACTTTCGTTTATGGATATATTGTAGTACAAGCTGTGCGATTTATTTGTCGTTTTACGGACGAAAATCAAAAAAGTTTTTTACATTTTGTGATATATTTTTATTATATTTTTTATTTTTTTATTTATATCTATTTTTTGTTAGGTATATTTTATCTTATTTTGTCCTAAAAAACAATACTTTGAAGGTAAATAAAAAATAGAACTATTAAATAGTTCTATTTTTTTATATTAAGTGTGGTAGGAATAATTTTGCTAATCCTAAAAATACTAAAAATCCTAATGTATCTGTTGTTGCTGTTAAGAATATTGATGATGATAATGCTGGATCCATTTTTATTTTGTCCAGTATTAATGGAATCAATAATCCAAATATTCCTGCTATTATCAAGTTTCCTATTATTGCTAAACAGATGATTATTCCCAAGTATAGATTTTTGTAGATAAGTCCAACTACGCAACCTGTTATTGCTCCTACTATTAAGCCTTCTATAAATCCTAAGGCAATCTGCTTTAATAACATACCTTTTGCATCTTTTAGTTTTATTTTACCCATCGCAATATTTCTAATTATTATAGAAACAGTTTGAGTTCCTGCATTTCCACCCATTCCTGTTACTATTGACATTACGGCTGAAAGTGCAACTACCTGTGCGATTGTTGACTCGAAAGCTCTTACTGTCATTGATGCAATAAATGCTGTCACTAGGTTTATTAATAACCAAGGGGTTCTTAGCCTTACAGATTCTGCTAATGTGCTGTCCAATGTTTCTTCTTTCGCAACACCACCCATTTTTAGCACGTCTTCTGTCTGCTCTTCCACAATAACGTCTACGATATCGTCTATTGTTATGATTCCTAATATTGCATTTCTTTTATTTACTACTGGAATTGCGGTTAAGTCATATTTTGAAACCAGAAGAGCAACTTCCTCTTGGTCAGTTTCTGGCTCTACACTGATGAAGTGAGTATTTGTTATTTCCTCTAGAGTTTCCTTTTCTGGGGCTACTAATATGTCTCTTAAAGAGGCTGTCCCTATTAATTCTCTCTTTTTATTAGTAACAAAAATTGTTTCTATTAGTTCCGTTCTAGGTGCAATTTGTTTTATTTTTCTTATTGCTTCATCTATTTTCAAATCACTACTTAAAGCAATGTATTCTGTGGTCATAATTCCGCCTGCGCAGTCATCCCTATAACCTAAAAGTTGCTTAATTATTTTCTTATCTCCCTCTCTCATTAAGGTAAGTAATACTTTTGACTTTGCTGGTCTTATTTCTCCTAAAATATCAACAATATCGTCTTTTGACATGTAATTGAACATTTCTAGGATCTTTTTATTACTTGTAAAATCAACTATTTTTAGTTGGGTTTTCAACTCAGATTCTTCCAATATAGAAGCCAATTTTTCTGCATTTAATTTTCTACATACGTTTTTAATTTCGTCATCATCACAGTCGGAAAGTTGTGTTGCTATATCAACTGATGTTACATCGTCTATTGGTCCTTTTATTTGTTCGTTTAAATCAACATTTTCTTCATTTTCCATTGTTATCTCCTTTTATTTAATTTTAAGAAGACAATGTAAAAAATATATTATGCCATAGGCGAAACAAAAATGAGTGTTTCTCCGACAGCTAATATTACTTTTTTATTTGTCTTTTTCAGTCCGTAACTCGGATCGTCACTCATTTTATCACCCCTTTATTTTTTTCTCACTATTTTATTTTACCATATTTTCGATTTTTTTCAACCCCTTTTTACATTTTATGTTATCTTATTTTATGACTTTTTCTGCAAAACTATTATTTACTATTTTATCATATGGGGCTTTTTGTTTCAATTCACCTGCTTCTGTCATTATTAATTGTAGTTTATCAAATGCTTCTTTTTTAAGTACTGGTGTAGAGTTCCAAGCATCTATGTCCTTATATGCTTGAACTGATTTTTCTATTGATTCTACTGATGTGCCAGGGAAATAACTTTGTATTTTTTCTGCTACTTCTCTTGCAGAGTGTGCTTTTACCCATACTTGCCCTTTATATATTGCTCTGGTTATGCTTTCGATTGTTTTTGGGTTATTCTCTATAAAACTCTTTTTAGCACAATATGCTGTATATGGAACTTCTCCTGAAGCTTCTCCAACAGACGCTACAATATATCCTTTTCCTGCATCTTGTGTCATTGAAGCTGTTGGCTCAAATAGTGTTACATATTCGGCACTTCCTCCAGTAAAGGCTCCTGCCATTAAGTCAAATTTTATGCTATCATCTAATGTTAAATCTGTTTGTGGATTTATTCCGTTTTGTTTTAAAACATATTCTAATGTCATGTATGGAACTCCACCTTTTCTACCAGGAATTACAGTTTTTCCCTTTAAGTCTTCCCAAGAGAAATTATCAGTCGGGTTTTTACTTACTAGAAACGAACCATCCCTCTTTGTTAATTGTGCAAAAACTTCTACATAGTCTGCTTTTCCTTCGTTATAAACATATATTGAAGCTTCTGGTCCACAAAGTCCTATATCACTTTGACCTGCTAATATTGCTGTCATAACATTGTCTGCACCTTGACCAGTGGTTATTTCTAAGTTTATTCCTTCTTCTTCAAAAAATCCATTTGCTATTGCTGCATATTGAGGCGCATAGAACACTGATCTTGTAACCTCATTTAATTTAATTGTTTTTAACTCGTTGATAACTTCTCCTTTTCGTGTAGATACAAATCCTACAATGACAACTGCCGCAACTACTAATATGCAGGCAATTATTATCATTACTTTTTTCATTTTAATCCTCCTATTTTCTCACTTAGAATCGCCCAGAAGGGATGCCCGTTCTCGGGCGATTGGTAAGTGAGTTTCTATTTCACTATTTTTTTCTCTAAAATTACTATGCTTTCGTACATTATAGATGCCACTATCGCTAGTATAATAACACTTGTCATTACCAAGTCTAGTTTGAAAACTTGCCCTCCATATACTATTAGGTAGCCTAACCCTCCTTTTGATACTAAAAACTCTCCTGATATAACTCCAACCAAAGATAAGCCGATGTTCACTTTTAATGTGTTAAACAATGTTGGAATATTTGCTGGAATTACTATTTTGGTAAGTATTTGGAATTTATTCGCATTAAATGTTTCTGCCATTTTTATTTTTTCTTTATCAGTTAATAACAATCCATTTAATATATCCAGTATAGTTACTATTAAAGATATTGCTAGTGCCATCACAATTATGGATTGCATTCCTGCTCCTACCCATATTATTATTACTGGCCCTAATGCTATTTTGGGAAGCGCATTTAGCACTACCAAAAATGGTTCTGATACTTTTGATATAAACGGCGACCACCACAATATTATTGCAATCAATGCTCCCAGCACTGTCCCTAGTAAAAATCCCACCAGTGTTTCTATGCATGTGATTTTTAAATGTTCCAACAGATTGTTTGAAGATAAATCTAGAAAAGTTTTGAATATTCTTGAAGGCTGGCTTGTTATGAAGCTATCTATTTTTCCTGTATTTGCAAGTATTTCCCACAAAGCTATAAAAATAATTAATATGGCAATTTGCGCAGCTAATATTTTAATTTTGTTTATTTTGATTTTTCGTAAATATTTTTTTCTATCCTGCGAAATTGCTTCCCTATTTTTTTCTTTTTGCTTCTTCATCTTTTTCAAGCTCCTTCCACATCAAGTTGAAATACTTACTAAACTTTGGATTTTCTCTGCAATTCAACGGAGTTCTGTTTTCCATTTCAAAATCAATTGTGTGAATTTTCTCTACTGTTGCAGGTCTCTGAGTCAGAACAACCACTCTATCAGACATACTAATTGCTTCTGATATATCGTGTGTAACCATTAATGCTGTTATATTTTCGTTTTTTAGTATGTTATAAATATCTTCTGTTACCATCAATCTGGTCTGATAGTCTAGTGCAGAAAACGCCTCGTCTAGTAATAAAATATTTGGACGGATTGCAAGTGTTCGTATTAGTGCAACTCTTTGTCGCATTCCTCCAGACAATTGCGTTGGATACTTGTTTCTGAATTCATATAAGTCGTATTTTTTTAGAAGTTCCATTACATAAGCTTTGTTTTCCTCTGTAAGAGCTTTTTTTATTTCTAGTCCTAAAAGAACATTTTTGTAGATTGTTCTCCATTCTAATAGGTTATCTCTTTGCAACATATATCCCATTTTTCCATCTATGTATATTTCTCCAGATGTTTTTTCTTCTAATCCTGCAATTATTGACAACAATGTAGATTTACCACATCCACTTGGTCCTATAATGCTTATGAATTCTCCCTCTTTTACATCAAAATTGATATTTTTTAAAGCTTCAACTTCTCCGTTCTTTGATTGATATGTTTTACATATATTTTTTACTTCTAATATTTTTTTATCACTTGTATTAAAATTGTTCACATTTATCCCTCCAATGTCAATTATCTTAATATATCTTATGTTGACTAACCTTATTTGTTCTTGTTTTCGGCAAAAAAACCAAGAGGTAGCTTCCTGCTATCTCTTGGACTACTATCAGTTCATTTTAAGCTAAATAGCTATGGCATATTTATTATACTTCACATAGGGGGTAGTGTATGTATTTTTCAATATGTCTATTAATAACCCGTATCACCTCCTGCTCGTTGGAAAAGTGTTATTTTTAGTATCTAAGATTATGGGGTTATAATCCGTTAGAAATTTTTTCTTATGAATCTTTTTAATTTTTTCATTGGATATTTTGAGATTTAATTATCTTTGGTATTAGAAAATTTTCTTTTAATAGATGTAACTGTATTGATAGAATACTTGTACAAGTTTTATAAAACTGTATATATAATACCATCAAACGTGCTATTTATCAAGCTTTTTCGTGTGTGCGTTTTCTACACTTTACGGCATTTTGTTTATATTTTCTCCATATATTTTTAGCATATTTTTTTATTCGACTAAATTATTGCACATTTGTCGAAAATTTCTCATTGAATTTTGCTTAAAAATACTGTATAATATACAAAGTTAAGGAGGAAATCTATGGATAGATTAGCAATCATTTCTGATATACATGGTAACATCACAGCTTTAAATGCTGTACTAGACGATATTGCTTCTAGAGGAATCTCTAGAATTATTTGTCTTGGGGATTATGTTACAAAAGGCTGTAATCCTGATTTGGTTATAGATAAAATAAGAGAAAAGTGTGAAATTGCTTTGCTTGGAAATTGTGATGATGTAATTGCTCATCCCGATAATACTCACAAAAAATTTTGGTCTGCAAACAAGATTGGTCTGGAACGTGCTAATTATTTGCATAATCTTCCTGTTTCCTCTGAGTTTTACATGAGTGGTAGGCTTATTAGGCTTTTCCATGCATCTCCAAAGGGGCTTTCGAATATATTTAATCCTATGTTCTCTAACGAGAACACTGTTTATAGTGGTATCGAACTCCATTCACCTTGGGAAATGTTTGAAAACACTGAATTTATCGGCAAGACTCCTAACGATCCCACTCCAGATGTTGTTGGTTATGGACACATTCACACTCCAAACATTGTAAGATTTGCAAACAAAATGTTGTTCAACCCCGGAAGTGTTGGCATCCCAGTAGAGATGCTTAATTCAGGCGATATTAATGATAAAACAAACCGTTTTTCAACTTTGAGTTCATATATTATATTAGAGGGTACATATGGTTCTAAAGAATTGTCTTCTTTTTCTATTAGTTTAGTAAGGATTCCTTATGATATTGAAAAAGAAATTGCATATTTAGAAGCATCAGACATGCCTTTTAGAAAAAAAGTTATTAAAGAATTAAGAACAGCTTGTTCTTTATAAAATGGGGTATTATATGGGAAACGAACTGAAAAAAGTTAATGAGATTTTAAAAGAATATCATCAGGAACATTTATTGAATTTTTATGATGAACTAACATGCGAGGAAAAAGAAAATTTAGTTGAGGAGATTCTTACAACAGATTTTAAAAAAGTTAATACTTATTACAATGAGTCCCTTTCTACTACATATATTGCATCTGAAAGAATTTCTCCTATTCCTTATGTTTCAAAAGCTAATTTGTCCGCTTCTGAGATGAATGAATATTGCCAATTAGGAGAAAGTATTTTGACAAAAGAGCAACTAGCTGTAATAACTTTGGCAGGTGGTCAAGGTACACGACTTGGATATAAAGGTCCTAAGGGGACTTATGAAATTGATATTCCCCCAAAGAAATCATTGTTTGAGTTTGCATGCGATAGCCTAAAAAAAGCACAAGAACAATTTGGTGTTGCTTTACCTTGGTATGTAATGACTAGCCCTTCCAATGATTTAGCTACAAAAGCTTATTTTAAAAAGCATAATTTCTTTGATTATCCAGAGGGAAAAGTAAAGTTTTTTACACAAGGAACTTTTCCTATAATTAATACTGACGGAAAAGTCATGCTAGATTCGCCATATTCTATAAAGACTGGTTCTAACGGAAATGGAGATGTTTTTAAGGCATTTGCTCGTAGTGGATTGATTAAAGATCTAGATCAAAATAATATAAAGTGGATTTTTATTAGTGGAGTTGATAATATATTGTCAAAACCAGTAGATACTCTTTTCTTAGGACTCGCAATTTATGGTAATTACTCTATTGCCAGTAAGTCCATTGCGAAAACTGACGCAAATTCTGCAGAATGGATATTTGCAAATGTTGATTCTAAGCCAAGCATCGTGAATCCAAAGAGTTTAGCACCTGATGCCAACTTTGATTCATATAAGCAAATGAATATATTATCACATTTGTTCACTGTTGACGCTTTTAAAAAATTGGTAAATGTTCCACTTCCTTATCACAGAGCTTTTAAAAAGAATCCGTTTATAAACGAGGAGGGCATGAAAGAAGTTCCATCCGCTCCAAACTCATACAAATTTGAGAAGTTTATATTTGATTCATTCAAGTTCTTTGACAAACTACTTTTGTTAAAAGTTCCTCAAAATGAAGAATTTGCACCAATTAAAGCTTTTACAGGAAACGAAACTCCTGAAACAGCATTAGAACTTTATAAAAAATATTATAATTTAGAGTAACATTTATAATTATTTTTCATATTATATAATACTATTATTTTAATAGTATTATATTTTTTATTTTGAATATATTTTATTGGAGGGTTTTATGGCTAATATGAATTTTAATGAACTTATGAAAATGATTTCTAATATGGATAAGAAAGAGCTTGAGACTAAGATGAACCAAGTTTCTCAGATGTTAAATTCAAAAACTCCGGAAGAGATTGTTAAAGAGATTAAAGGAAATGCTAATCATAAAAACCAATAGTGTTTTCTTGAGTTTTAGGTGGTGTTTATATGGCTGACATGTCAGATATGTTTAAAAATTTTTCATCGATGATGGACGGCAAAGAGATTCCAGACAATATAAAAGAAATGTTGAATTCTCTAGCAAATAATAGTTCAAATTCTTCAAATTCTTCAAATTCTGAAAACACAAAAGCTGACATAAGAACAGACTTTACTAATAATTCTGGTATAGACATTGAAACTATGATGAAAATGCAAAAAATCATGAGTGCTATGAACAGTTCTTCTAATAATTCTGGCGCTAATTTGTTGCGTTCTTTAAAGCCATACCTAAATCCTAGCAGACAGAAAAAAGTTGATGAATATATTCAATTATTTAACATTGAGAAAGTTATTAACTTGATGAATCAATCCGGTGGTGATAAAAAAGATGGTAGCTAATTATCCTTATTTTGGTTTTCCTAATTATATAAGATATGTTAATTCCGGTATTAAAAATCCTACTATGGTGCAGGGATCTCCCGTTTTTAATGTTTCTCCTAAAGCCTCTTATATTCCTTCTAAAAGGTCTCAAAAGCAGAGGTCAAATTCGCAATCATTCACTTTTCAGCAAAGGAATCCATCTTGTTCTGGTGTCCAGAAAAGAAAGTCTAATATAGGCACTTCTCCTTCTAGAATGCAAAAAGAAAAATGTCAATCTACTGATGCTCCTATATTTAATCTTTTAGGAATCAATTTATATTTTGATGACATTCTTATTATTTTGGTAATTTTCTTTTTGTATACAGAGCATGTAAATGATCCATACTTACTTATTACTCTTATTTTATTGCTATTGACTTAATTTTTAAAACAGAAGTATACAATCATATACTTCTGTTTTAATTAATTTTTATTGCATTACTAGATTTCCCTTTTCGTCTAAACATGCATAAGTTTTTTTGTCTTCTTGTATTTCTTCTTTTTCTCTTTCCTTTATAATGTTGGCAATTCTTAACTGTGGTGCATCTATCGAAGATGCTGCTATTATTGCGTTTACATTTCCTTTTGCTCCAGCATGTGCTAGTCCTCTTAATGCTCCTAAAATCACAATATTGTCTCCTGCTATGACTTCTGCTCCATCGTTTACGTCTCCCATTATAACAATACTTCCTTCAAACTCCAACTTTTGTCCAGATCTTACTGCTCCTCTGTGAAATTTTGTTTCAGATATTGCAATTTCTTTATTATATGTTTTTACGATTCCATGAAGTCCTAATGTTCTTGGGCTGTCAAATTTTATTTGCACATCAAGATATTTTTTTATTAACTCTTGTATTTCATCTATTTCCTTGTTTTTAAGAACTTTACCTGTTATTACAATAGGTGTGTGCTCGCCTTGATATAATTTTTTCAAATCTGGAATTTTCTTTCTTAATGTGTAAACTATATCTTCTTGTGAATATTCCTCATTTACTTTTATTACAATATTATCTTTTCTTAAATTGATACTTATACAACTTCTCATTTTTTTACATCCTTTAATTTATTATTTGAATTGTTGGAATAGCTTGCATGTCTTCATATACTTGTGACGTGTTCATTCCAAAGTATTGTGCAATTATATCCCTTGCCACTTCTGCAGTGTATCCACCGCTTCCACCATTTCTAACAAATACGACTATTGCTATCTCCGGATTATCAAATGGTGCAAATCCAACGAACCACGCATTTGTTTTGCCTTCAACACCTGTTTGTGCCGAACCAGTTTTTCCTCCTACTTCTATATCAAAGTCTCTAAATGTTGAATATGCCGTTCCTCCAGATTCACTTGTAACTCCTCTCATTCCTTCCAATATAGCTTGTATATTAGTTTCGTTAAAGCTCATTTCTTCTGTGTTGTCAGGAGTTAGCCCTAATTTTTCGCTAACTTTACTTTCATATTCATTTCTTGGAATTTCGCTTCCATCAGGTCTTATTATTGATTTAACTATTGTCACATCTAACTTTTTGCCTCTGTTTGCCACCATCGCAACATATTTTGCCATTTGTATTGGTGTAAATGTGTTGTAGCTTTGTCCTATCGCTGCCGAGATAGTTTCTCCCGGATTCCAAACTCTATTTTCTTGTTTTGCTATTTCATTACTTGCTAGGACTCCTGAAATTTCTCCTTTTAGCTCAATTCCTGTTTTGTGTCCTAATCCCAAATAGTATGAGTATTTTGCCAGTGTATCTATTCCTACTCTATCTCCTAGTTCATAGAAGAAGTAGTTACAAGAGCGCTCTATTGCATTTGATACATCCAGATAGCCATGTCCACTTATTTTCCAGCATTTCCAACTGCTATTGTATTTTCTATAAATACCTGTATCCCTTATCTTATCGGTAGTTGTTATCGCTCCCGTTTCTAGCCCAGCAAGTGCTGTTACCATTTTATATGTTGATCCAGGAGAATACATTGCTGAGATTGCTTTATTTTCTAGAGGTTTTGTGTCTCCATTTATATAGTAATTCCATGTATTTTCATCTATTCCATTTACAAATGCGGAAGGATCGTAGTCTGGATTACTTGCCATTGCTAGCACTTCTCCTGTTTTTACATTTAATACAACTGCCACACCTGCATCAGCTGGACTTGCCTTTCCAAAGGCACCATTTGCAATTCTCTCTATGTTATTTTTTATAGCCTGTTCTGCTGTTGCTTGCAACTTTGAATCTATTGTAAGAATGACATCATTTCCCGCTACAGCCTCCTTTGCTATATACTCATTTGTTATAGTTCCCTCAACATCCATATCTATTTGTTTTACGCCATTTTTGCCTTTAAGAAATTCTTCAAATACATATTCTATTCCTGACTTTCCAATTATATCGTTTTGGTCATATGTATCTTCATTTCCTTTTAGTTCTTCTTCTTCTATTCTTCCAATTCTACCTATAATATGAGACGCTGTATTTCCCAATGGATACACTCTTTTTGGTTCTTCTGTTATTTCAACTCCTGGAAAATCTGAGTTCCTTTCTTTTATTTCTAACAATGTATTTCTACTTATGTTTTGTGCTATTTGTATAGATTTTGTGTTACTATATCCTTGGTAAGATATTTCATATCTAATTGCCATTATTTTTCTGGCATCCTCCACATTGTCAGTAGTTATCTCGTATTTATTTTTGAAATAATTAAATGTTTCTTCAGCCGTTGCGTCTTCGTTAATATTGTTAACCTTTTTCCACTTTTTTTGTGACTCTTCTTCTGTTAATTTAAATCTATATGGATTGACATCCATTAAGAAGTTGTCCACATATTTGTCACCATTTTTGGATAAAAGGTTTATTAGTCTTAATATTGTATCATTTAACACTTGATTATTTACTTTAGTCTTGTACAACACTATCGTGTTTTGAGCTTCTACTCTTGCTAATAATGTTCCAGTATTATCTTTGATATTTCCTCTATCTGCTTTTAGCACACTCTCTCTTGTCAGTCTCACGTTTGATGTTTCTCTGTACTCAGCTCCATGTATAATCTGTAAATTGAATAGTTGAGCTAATAGTACAATTCCTATCAAGTAAACAAGAATTGTTATGATGTTGTATCTTATTCTGTTATTTTTTTCTTTTCCTTTTTCCAATAGCTCACCTTCTTTTCCTTGTTTTATTTTAAAAATATCTCGTTAATATAAATTTATCATCATATAAATTCTCTAAATAATATCCAGCCTTTTTTATTAATGGATAAATAATTATTGTAATTAATCCATTGAAAAGCATTTCTATTAAAAGGATTTTTAAAAAAGCTAGTATCTCAACAGTTCCTTCTGTTCTAAGCATTGTTAATAAGTACACAATTATTTCATATACAGCTGTTGTCCCTATTACCATTAAGCAAACTATAAATCTGCTGTCTTTTGAAAAATTCTTGCTCAATATCTCTCCAAGCAAACCTACTATTCCTAGCGCCAATGCAGATGTTCCAATCGTTTTACCTAGCACAATGTCTAAGTATAAACCAAACCCTATTCCGCATGCTAGTCCTATCTTTCTTTTTACAAATAGTCCTATAAACAGTACTAAAATAACATATACATTTGGCATTATTGTTGCTATATTAAACCATGTGAAGAAATTAGCTTGTAAAAAATATATTATGAAAAATGTTAATATTAAGCATAATATCGAAAGTGCTTTCTTCATTTTGTAATCCTCCTTAATGTTTAGTGTAATATTACTAATACTGTTTCTAGTTTATTGAAGTTTACTGCTGGCTCTATTAAAACATATCTGTTTGTTAAATTCTTAGTTGGAATTATTTGCTTCACAGTCCCTATTGTGATTCCTTTTGGATATATTCCACCAAGTCCTGATGTTTCTACTTTGTCTCCTTCTAATAATGTTGCTGTTGTTGATATGTAGCTTCCTTTTAATAAATTTCTATTGTCTAGATTTCCTTTTACAACAAGCGAGTCTTTTGCCGTTCCTACTACGCTACTAACAGCACTTGAGGTGTCCACAAGTGTCTGCACTTTGGCTGTGCTTTCTGTAACAGATATAACATGTCCAACAAGTCCCTCATCTGCTATAACTGGTTTATTTACTTCAACTCCATCCTTTGAACCTATGTTTATCACTATAATATTGCTGTAATTGTCAGTGCTCTTGTTTATTACATATCCTGGGACAGTAGTATATTCTTTGTATTTGTCTTTTAAATTTACATATTCTTTTAATGTTTCATTTTCCGATTTTATTATTTCGAGCTCTCTTAGTGATTTTTCTAATTCACTATTTCTTTCTTTTAATGTTTTATTTTCTTCTTTTAATGTTGTTAAATCTGAAAAAAATGTATCATTTTTCTTTATCTTGTTTTTTATATATGTCATTCCATTTTGAACTGGCATGACAAAAGAGCTTAACGCACCTCCAACGTGCGAAAAGTCCTCTATCTTAATATTTGAAATTATTACAATCAAAATCAAAATAATAACTGTAACTATTATTCCAATTACTCCTGTTTTTTTGTTTTTATACATCTTTTTCTCCTAGATAAATATTATTTTTTTCTTTTTAGTAGTGCTGTTCTTAATTTATCCATGTCTTCTATTGTTTTACTTGTTCCGTTTGCAACGCAATCAAGTGGTCTTTCTGCTATATATACTGGTATCTCTGTTCTTTGTGAAATTACTGTATCTATATTTTTTATTAGAGCTCCGCCTCCTGTTAGAGTTATTCCTCTTTCTATTATGTCTGAAACTAGCTCTGGTGGCGTTTTTTCTAATGTTGCTTTTATTAAATCAATTATTCTTTCTATTATAGGAGCCATTGCTTCTTGTACTTGCTCAGATGTCACTATTTTATTTTCTGGAAGTCCTGTTGTTAATTCACGGCCTCTTATCTCTAGTGATTTCTGCGTTACTAGTGGCATTGCACATCCTAGTTCTAGTTTTACTTGTTCTGCCGTTGTGTAGCCTATTGCTAGGTTTAGATTATTTTTTATATAGTTTATTATTTCATCATCAATTGCATCTCCTGCAATTTTTATAGAGTCACTTACAACAATTCCACCAAGCGAAATTACTGCAACTTCTGTTGTTCCTGCACCTATATCGACAACCATGTTTCCTGTTGGTTCTGCAACATCAAGACCTGCTCCAATAGCTGCTGCCATTGGCTCTTCTATTAAAAATACTTCTCTTGCCCCAGCTTGTGAAACAGCCTCTTCTACGGCTCTTTCTTCTACTTCTGTTATTCCAGAAGGAACTCCAACAACAACTCTTGGTCTGCCAACATTATATCTTTTGCACACCTTTGTTATAATGTTTTTTATCATTAATTGAGTAGCTGTAAAGTCCGCAATAACTCCATCTTTCATAGGTCTTACAGCTCTAATTTGTTCAGGAGTTCTTCCTATCATTTCTTTAGCTTCGTGGCCTGTTGCAACTATCTCGTTATTTTGTCTTTTTATTGCAACAACTGCTGGTTCATTCAAAACTATTCCTTTTCCCTTTATTGTTAATAAAATATTTGATGTTCCTAGGTCCATTCCTATATCTTTTGACCCTACTAATGAAAAAATACCCATTATTATTCTCCTATCTTTGCCATTCTAAAAATACTTTCATATTTATCCTTTGCAATTATTATGTGATCTATAAATTCTATTCCTAACTGGTAAGCTACATTATATAACTTTTGGGTTAGTTGTATATCTGGTTGACTAGGTATTGTACTACCTGCCGGATGATTATGTACTAGTATTATTTTGGCAGCTCCTATTTTTATTGGCTCTGACAAAATATCTTTTAAATCTATTGCTATCGAACTGGTTCCTCCCTGTGAGACATCTATAATCTTTAACAATATATTTCGTGTGTTTAAAGCTAATACTTTTAATTTTTCTCTTTTTTCATATCTCATTTCATTTGTTAATAATTGATACACATCGTATGCACGACTTATTTTTATAACTTCTTTGCTTATTGGTCTTGCCATTCTTTTGTTAAGTTCGCATACAGCTTTTATTTGTATGGCTTTTACAATTCCTACTCCTTTTATTTTAGTTAGATCCTGTATTGTAACATCTTGTAAAAATTGTATGTTCTCTTTTCCATTTTTTTCTATTGACAAAATTTCTTGCGCAAGTTCTATTGATGTTTTTTCTTTTGTTCCTGTTTTTATTATTATTGCCAATAATTCTGCATTTGATAAGTTTTCTATTCCATACATTTGTGCTTTTTCGTAAGGTCTTTCTAATACCGGTAATTTTTTTATTATCAAATTATGTCCTTTCCGCCATTGCCTATAAAGCTTTTCTATATATAATCATAGAAATAATTACCCCTATTATACTTGCGATATTTATTTTAAACATTATTGCAAATGTTAGTCTTACAACTCCTAAGTCTAATTGTAGTGGTTCTGTTAGCCCAAATTCTTGGCCATATGATAGCCACCATAGGAAATTCACGCCTTCTGTTAGTTGTCCTATTAGTCCTCCTATTACAAGTCCTGCTAAAATAAATAATATACATACCCATGTGCCTTTGTTCTTCATTTTATTCCTCCTATGTTATATTTCTTACGGAAATACTAGTTAAAACACTTTTTCCACTTGTATTATATATTGAAAAGTAGATTTTTTCAATACTTATACTAAAATATATTTTTTTATTTTCCCCATTTTTCTTTATTTTTTTATTATTCTGTGATATATTATCAATTACACTTTTAGAAGTTTTTTAATATAATATATTAATATTATATTTTCCATATTTTACTCATTCCAATACTTGCAATTTAGTAGTATAATAGAAGTAAACAATAGGAGGATGTCAAATGAAATTTGAGAAGGTAAATGATAATAAAATTAAGATAACTTTAAATATGGATGACTTAAAGGCTAATGATATAGATTTTCACTCTTTTATGTCTAACTCTGGTGAAACTGAGTCATTTTTTCTAGCAGTTTTAGATAAGGCAGAAAGAGATTATGGCTTTTCTACTGATAATTATAATCTTAAAGTAGAAACAATAGCTTTGGATAGTGGTAGCTTTATTTTAACTATAACAAGGAGTTTAGATAAAGTACATTCTCCTGCAAAAAAGAGATTTAAGGTATCTAGAAAAAGCCCTAGCAGTTCTTTTCATTCTTTAATTTATCAATTTGCTAATTTTGAAGATTTTTGCCAGTTTGCTGAATCTTTATCTTCAATGAATTTGTATGATGTAGATAAAATTTCAAAAGTGTCTATGTTATATAATTACAAGGGTTGTTATTATTTAGTATTAGATAATATCAGTGCAAAATACCCTAATTTAACTACTTTTTCTTCGTGTATAACCGAGTTTGCTACATATGTTAATAACTCGCCAGTTTTTATTGCCAAGTTGCACGAAACAGGAGCTTTGGTTATTAAAAATCATGCGATTAATGTTTGTAACAAATACTTTTCATAAAAAAAGACCGTTAAACAAAATATTTTGTCAACAGTCTAAAACAGCCTAACGGCTGTTTTTTTATTTAATATAAGTAGTTTTGTGGGTTTTGTGCTACTCCGTTCACTCTTATCTCTAAGTGTAAGTGGTTGCCCGATGATCTTCCTGTGCTTCCTACATATCCTATAACTTGTCCTTGTGAAACTTCTTGTCCCACATAAGCATTTAAGCTACTACAATGTCCATATAATGTTTGTACTCCGTTTCCGTGAGATATTAGTAAATGTCTACCATATCCGCCACCCCATTCGTCGTCTACAACCGCTGTTACTACACCTGCTGCAACAGCTTGTATTGGAGTGTTCTTTGGAGCACCTATGTCTATTCCATTATGGTTTCTTCCCCATCTACCACCAAATCTTGAAGTTACTACTCCCGAAACTGGTCTGATTAAAGATATTCCTAAATTTATTTTTTCTCCTGAAGTATTTACTCCAGCTGCAGCTATTCCACTTGCTCTTGTTACCTTAACAACTTTTTTCTTATATAATGAAGCGACACAGGTTTCTACATCAGTGAATTCTGCTTTTGTAGTGTCATATTTTTCTAAAATTGTTATTTTGTCAGAATTCGTACTTTCTTTGTCCTTTAATTGTTGTATAACATCTTCTGCTTCTTCAAATTTAGAAACATTGTATTTCTCTTCTCCATCTTCTAGTATAGCGTAATATCTATAATATACAGTTCCGTCTCCAACTACCTTGTTGTATATTTCTTCATCATTTGTCTCAACATCTCTTTTTAATAAACAAAGGTTATATTCTGGCATATTGTCTATTTGCATAAATGCTATATTTTCGCCGTCTCCTTTTCTCATTGCTTCGTTTATTCGTAATTGTAGTTGGCTCTTGTTTTGTGTATATCCTATAAATTCATTATTTAATGTTACACTATATGTTGGCTTATATATGTAAAGTGCTAATCCCGTTAGCATTACTCCTGCAATAACCATTATTATTGTTATTTTTACTGATTTTCTTAAATGTGATAAGGATTTTTTTACTATATTTATGATAAACAGCTCCTATCTTTTTAATTTTCATTTTTTATATTGTATATTATTTTATGCTTTTTCTCAAGTATTACTTTACATAATTTAAAGTGACCTATGTTTTTTCAAGTGCAATAGTTATGAGTCAAAAATAGATAAAGCAAAAGTCAAGAGATTTTAAGTTCTTAGCTTTTGCTGTTTGTGTTTTTCATTTCATTTTTATTGGTTGGATTTTATGTGTTTGGCCCACCACCCGAATTTCCAGGATTTCCTTCTTCTCCGTTTGATGCATCGCCACTTGCAACTTGAGGATTCGAATTATTGTATGTTGACCAATTATCTTCTTGTCCATCTATTACATGCAAATCTTCTACTGTGACTTCAGAGTTTAGATATACTACGGGGCGAACTGCCAAGCCATAAGCATTCCACTTACCGTTCGAGTAGAACAAGCCGTAATTCGAGTTGACATAGCCGCTATCAACAACGCCAGGCCCGAAGCCAGCACGGCTAGAGTAAGCGCGAACTCCAGAGGAAGCTAGCCAGTACGATTTTGCAAAATTTGCATCCTCTGTTGTTCCACTAAATAAGATTGTTTTTAGCGTGTCTGATATTGCTAAGTTAGCCCAAGCATAATCATAGTAGTCTGCCGAAATTGACTCTCCTTTAGTTTCTGTTGTTTTTTCTATATAACTTTTTGGCGAATAATCCCCTGCTTGATAAGTATAACTTGTCTTATTTGTTGTTCCGCCTATTGATGTTGTTTTATCAGCGTTTGAATATACAGCGTTATTCTCATAATCTACTGTTATTCCCCCAATTAGTCTATTTATCTCTTCTATTGTTAAACTTTCTGCTGTTCCTAAACTTGTACTATATATTCCACTTATATTGTTCAATATTGTTTTGCAGTTTACATATCCATATGCACCTTTTAGTACAAGATATGGTGTTGTTTCCCATGTTTCTGTTGTTCCTGTACTTCCAGAAGATTCGCCACCACTTGTTTCTGTTCCTAATTTTACAGCATTTTCTATGCTTGCTAATCTAATTTTGTTATTTACTTGTCCAACTTCTTGTTGTGCTTCTTTCATTTCCTTTTTTATTGGGCTTTGTGAGATTAACATTAGCTTCTCTCCTGTACTATCTAGCCCTAGTACTTGCCAATATGTGTTTTTTGTTGCAGTATACTTTTGGTCTGCCCATCCATTCTCGTTTGTTAGTGTTGTGCATGTTTTAGTTTCGTCTACATAGTCGTTGTAATTTAAGTAATCTCCTACTTTTATCTCGTTGTCTTTAAATGCCTGCACTAACGTTTTAGCATCTGATGGAAATACTATTGTTTCTTTTCCTACTTGTAATTTCTTTGTGTCTTTTATTGTTGCAATATCTTCATCACTTATCAATCCTCTTGTTTTTAGTCTTGCTAAGAAATCGTCCATACTTTCGTGTGAGCCTGCTCCATTGTCTGCTGCAAATTTATCTGCTTTCCACAATGTTATTTCTTCTTTTATTGCTCCTGCTCTGTTTGCATTTCTTGCATCTTTTGATTTTGCAATGATTCCGTTTTCATCTAGTAGCAAGCTTATTGTCACTCCTGCTAGTATTAAAAGTACAACTATTGTTACTACTAATGCGATTAGGGTTATACCCTTTTTGTTTCTTAACATGATTTTTCCTCCTAAGTTTTTTGATTTTTAGTTTTATTTGTCCATATTTATTGTTCTCGTTTTTTGTGATTTTATTATAAAACATTATGTTTTATTTTTCAATCATTCTTGGATTTTTTTATTAAATATGTTATTCAATAAAAAATCTCAGAAGCGCAGTCCTTTTGCCTTCTAAGATTTTCTCGTTTTCTACTATTTTATACTTTTATAATTCTTTGTTTTAGCCTATTGACTTTTTCCTTACAGTTGTGCTATATATAGAGATAGTTAGTTTTAATTGAATAACATATTCAATTAAAAAATTTAAATAGTAAGGTCAAAGAACTCCGTAATAGATTCTACTATTACAGAGTTTTTTATTAATATGCTAAGCTATGTTCATCTAATAGGAAGTCATATACACTCATTAATATAATTCCATTATCATAGCGTGATCTTTTTACATTGTCTCCCACTATTATTATTTTCTTGAAAAAGTCATTTACATTTATTAGTGATTTCTGCTCTTGTTGTACTTTTTCACTTGTTTTCATTTCGAGTGCTGATTGAATATAAATTTTATTGTTTCCTTTATTAGCTACAAAATCAATTTCTAATTGCTTTTTTGCGTCTCCTTCTCTTATTTCAACAGAACCTACATCCACATTATATCCACGTTTTTTTAGTTCCATATATATGACATTTTCCATTGTGTGTGAAATTTCTTCACTTTGCCTAAAGTCTAGAAACGAATTTCTTATTCCCATATCTGTAAAATAATATTTCTGTGGTGTCTCTATGAACTTCTTGCCTCTTACATCAAATCTTCTTGCTCTTTCTATCATAAAAGCATCCTGTAAGTACCCTAAATATGTGTATATTGTTTTGTCTGTCATTGTTGACGCTCTATCTCTTTCTTTAAAATTGTTTGATAATTTTAAAGGATTTGTAAGGCATCCTATATCAGATGCTATTATTTGGGTTAGCATTTCCAATTTTTCTTTGTTTTGGATCTTGTTTCTTTCAACTATATCGTTAATATATACATTATCTTTTTGAGTTTTTAAATAGTTTATTTTTGCATTATCCGTTTTTGCAAGCACTGTTAAAGGTAATCCACCATAAGTATAATATTCGCTTAGTGCTCTTTCTTCCGTTCCTTCGTATACTGAGTAAAATTCCGCAAAAGATAAAGGATATACTCTTACTTCATCTCCTCTTCCCCTAAATTCCGTTACGATGTCTGATGACAAGAATTTAGAGTTGCTTCCAGTTACGTATATGTCCACGTTTTTTATATGCATAAATCCTATTAGCACTGATTCAAATTCTTTTACTTCCTGAATTTCATCTAGGATTATATAATATTTTTTGTCGTCTAAGATCAGACTTCTTACATATTCGTCGAGTTTATCTGGATTTAAGTATTGTTTGTTTTGATTTTCATCTAGACTTAATTGTATTATATGTTCTTTGTCCACTCCTTGTTCTAGTAGATAGTTTGTAAATATTGTATTTAATAAATAGGATTTTCCACAACGTCTAATTCCTGTTATTATTTTTATAAGCTGATTATCAATTCTGTCTATAAGTTCATTTAAATAATGGTCTCTTTTTATTTCCATATCTGTAGCCTCCATTACGAATTTTTTCCGTTCGCGGAACTTTTTCGTAATGAATTTTTAAAAAGGGGATGCAAAATCCCCTTTTTGTTTATTGTAAATCATTTTTGACTGTCATTATTTCTGTTTGTGTTGCTTGTGCTGCTGGTTTGTAATATCCTTTTGCTTGTGCTATTTTAAATAACTCATATTGAAAACTTTCGTCATTATTTCTTATCTGTTGTATTGTTTGTCTTAACTGCATATTTTCTGTTTCAATTATTACTCCTTGATATGTTTTTAGCTCAGATTTAACTCCATCTAATATGTCATTAACCATTGTTTTCTCGTCCATGCTCTTACCTCCTAATTATTTAAAAATGACATTAATTTTTGTTTTGTGTTTAGTGCATCTTGTGCAGATTTTGTGAATACCTGCTTAATTTGTGGATCAACTGCCTGTGATGCATATGCGTTTAATTTTTGGTATGATGTTTCGTGTGCACCTATTAAATGTCTTAAATTTTGTAATTCTACTTGACTTAAATTTGCCATATTTATCCTTCCTTTCTGACTTAGATAATTTTATTATGCTCTTCAATTTTAGTTTTATTCAAAAAAATTATATGATTTTTTTATCATATAATTTTTTGTTTTTTATTTTATTATTTCTAAGCCAGCAAATTTTGCCATTAACCTCTTATGTCCAACCTTGTCAAATTCTAAGTCTACCTTGATATCATCTCCTTCTTGTTCTAGTTTTGTTATTGTACCTTCTCCAAATTTCTTATGATATACTCTTTGACCAACTTGGTATTTGCTTAGGTCTACATTACTGTTTTGGTTATTTTGTTTTATTGAATTTAAGAAACTCTCTGCTGTTCTAAATTGGAACCCTGCAGTCTTGTTTTCTTGTAATATTTTCGCAGTGTTCTTCTTGTCCTCTTCATCCATTTTGTATGTTTTTACAGTTTGTCCTTTTCCATAGCTCCATCTATAACCAGAATCTTTGAATTCATCTTCCTTAGAGTTACTGTTTACCATCTCAGCATAGCCTTCTAATAGCTCTTCTGGAATTTCTTGAACAAACCTTGATACTTGATTATAGCTTGTAGCTCCAAATATTGTTCTGTGTTTAGCACAAGTTAGATACAAATATTGTTTTGCTCTGGTTATTCCTACATAAAATAGTCTTCTTTCTTCTTCAAGTGCTTGTGGTTCTCCTATTGATTTATATCCTGGGAATATTCCTTCTTCCATTCCCACTAGGAATACAACTGGGAATTCAAGTCCTTTTGCACTATGTAAAGTCATTAATGTTACAGAGTCTTCTTGGTCTTCCATTCCATCTATGTCGCTTGAAAGTGTTATGTTTTCTAAGAATTCAGCCAAAGTATTGTCCGCTTCTTGTTCTTCAAATTCTATTGCAACTGTTAAAAATTCTTCTAGGTTTTCTATTCTTGTTTCAGCTTCTACACTGTTTTCAAGTTCTAGTGCCTTTGTATATCCTGTTTTATTTAATGTTGCTTTTATTAAATCAGAAATTTTAATTTTATCTTTTTGCTCTCTTAGATATTCAATTTGCTCGATGAATTCCCTCGAATATGCATACACTCTGCTTAACTCGTATTTATCTGCATCTTTTATTATTTCGTACATTGGTATACCAGAGTTCTCTGATATTTCTTGAACCTTTTCAAGGCTCGTTTTACCTATTCCTCTTTTTGGTTCATTAATTATTCTTTTTAAAGATAAATTATCTGCTGTATTATGAATTAATCTTAAATATGCAATTATATCTTTTATTTCTTTTCTCTCGTAGAATTTTAGGCCTCCAATTACTTTATATGGTAAGCCTTCTCTCATTAATATATCTTCTATTGCTCTTGATTGAGCATTCATTCTATATAATACAACAAAGTCCGAGTTCTTATAATATTCTTCTCTTTTTAAATGTTCTATTTGCTCTACTATATATCTTGCTTCGTCATATTCATCTTCTCCATTGTAAATACAAGGAATTTTTCCTTCTTCGTTTTGTGTCCACAATTTTTTGTCATATTTATTTTCGTTGTGCTTAATTACTGCGTTTGCAGCTTTTAAAATATTACCAGTACATCTATAGTTTTGTTCTAATTTTATTATCTTAGTTCCTGGAAAGTCTCTTTCAAAGTTTAGTATATTGCTAATATCTGCTCCTCTAAAACTATAAATTCCTTGGTCATTATCACCTACGGCTGTTATATTTCCATATTTTGATGCTAACATTGATACTAACATAAATTGTGCTTTGTTTGTATCTTGGTACTCATCTACTAATACATATTGGAATTTTTCTGTGTAATAATCTAGTACATCTGGATTTTCTGTTAGTATTTTTATTGTAAGATTTATTATATCATCAAAGTCTAAAGCATTGTTTTCTTTTAACTTTTGTTGATACAATTCATATAATTCTGCAATTTTTTCTCTTCTAAAATCTCCAGCATATTTTACTCCATATGCCTTTGGTTCTAGTAGCTCGTTTTTACCATTACTTATTTCTGTAAGTACTCCTCTGTCTGTAAATAGCTTGTCGTCTACTTTTAGTGCTTTTATACATTCTTTTATTAATGTTTTTTGGTCTGATGTATCAAATATTACAAAGTCTGTTTTATATCCAACTCTATCTATGTATCTTCTTAAGATTTTCACGCAAATTGAGTGGAAAGTTCCCATCCATAGGTCTTTTGCTGCATCTCCAATTAGTTTTTCTATTCTTTCCTTCATCTCATTTGCTGCTTTATTTGTAAATGTTATTGCTAGTATATTCCAAGGTTTTACTCCATTTGCTATTTCATACGCAATTTTATGCGTTAATACTTTTGTCTTTCCGCTTCCAGCACCAGCTATTACTAGGCAAGGTCCTTCTGTCGCTAGTACTGCTTCTTGTTGCTTATCGTTTAATCCTTCTATTATTTCTTCTTTGTTCATACATATTCCTTTCGTTTTATATTCGAAAGTTATTATATATTTTCAACTAATAAAAGTCAATACTTTTAAAACATTTGTTCTTGTATAATTTAAACCACACTTTATAAGCGTGGTTAATTTTTATTAATTAATTTCATTATATGATATGATAACATTTGCTCCACTTCCTGGAAGTGATATTCTAAAGCCTGTAATAACTAGAGAATTTGATAGTGCACTGGCTAATTCTGTAACTTTTGGAGTAAGACTATAATATTTGTCCGAAATCTTTGTTACTGTAAAATATCTTTCTATTCCCGAAAGAGTTGACATTTGTCCAGCATTGTAAATTGTAGTTCCTCTCCAAGCTAGTTGTAATCTGCAATGTGATTCTTCTGTAAACTCTGCACCTTTTATATATATTGTTCCTCCTCCTGTTTTGTTGGCTAAGCTAATTGGTGTATCAAAGTACATTATTCCTGTTGCAAAGAAGTTACTATCTGGGCTGTAAGTGTTAATATCATTAGTGCTACAGTATTTGCCATCTTCATATCCAGTTCCATTAAATATTGTTTTTAAATCTGATGTTGTTGCTTTTGTGATTATATTAGCGTTTGTATCACTATTATTGTAAGTTAAATCTTCTGGTACTCCTGTAGACATTGCTTTTCTAAAGTTATTTATTAAATCAATACTTATTCCTGATTTTTCGCACCAGCGTAGTATCCCATCTTTCATATCGTTAACGTGTCCTATGGAAGTAACGTAGTACATTGCACTCTTAAACTCATCTGTACGCAATCTTGCTTCTCTTCCAGAAAAGCTTGTTAGCTCATAATCAATAGAACAGTCTTTACTTGAAACTCCTAGTAATCCTTCTAGCATCCAACAAATTGTGCCCGTTCTGTCTGCTCCAGCCCAGCAATGAATATATGTAACTTTTCCATTTACTGTATTTTCCATAACTTTTACAAGTGCATTTGCTAGTTTTGTTGAATAATCACTTTCGAGAGTTAAATTTTGCACACATGAAGAGTTTGATAGCTGATATGGAGAATACTCAATACTGTCGAATAGTCTTTGTGTTCCATTATCCGCATGTAGGTCAATTTCGTTAGTTACATTCCATATATTTTGTAATTTTTCTTTTGTAGCGCTTGCTAACATTTCCGGATTTTCTCCACGATATATTATACCGTATTTAACTGTTCCTCCGTCGCAATCCCAGCCACCAATATCTCTAATATTGTCAGACTCATCAGTTTTAGTTACAGGGTCATAAATCATCCTTATTTTCCCTGTTGGCATTATTCTCCCTTTTTGAGTTATCTTACCGTCAGATTCTATATACCATTTATAAATATTGTTTGGTATCAAATCATAGATTGTGTAATTTCCTACACTTACATTTTCACTTATGTTTACAGAGCCGTTTGTTTCGTCTTCAATGTGAATAGTTCCTTCTTTTTCAACTGCTATTGTATATCCTAATGGGTCATCATATATTTCTGATCTTTTAGCATGATTTTGCACAATTGAAAAGTTTACAAAATTATCATCAGTATATGTATTATCAGCATCGTTCAAGAAGCTTGTAACTTTTTCGTTTTGTTGTGAAAATTTTTTAACTTCTATTGTTGAATCTGAAAAATAGTTTTCAACATTATCAAAAAATTCCTGTTCTTTTCTTGACGCTTCTTGATATTTTTCTCTTGCTTCTTTACTCTTTTTTATTATTCCATTTTCGTCTAATATTAAACTAATACTTACTCCTGCTAATATCAGAAGTACTACTATTGTTACAACCAAAGCTATTAATGTTATTCCGCTTTTTGTTTTTTAACATTCTACTTTCCTCCTTTGTTTCTTTTAATTTTTTTAATCTTTTTT
>OGFN01000033.1_pt1 | contig 91811 bp, 83 predicted proteins | sample 1570921 | NCBI WGS metagenome assembly OGFN01 (sample SAMEA2581940, study PRJEB24529) | metagenome | biome: Human gut stool | place: China | collected 2011
ATTAATAGGCTTACACGAGATAATAACCTCAGCATCGAAACCTTGATAACCAATACCACGATTAGCTACGAGATTCGTAAACTTATACGTTTTACCAGCAGGAGCAAGATACTTTTCCTTATGTTGTTTCGACCACTTAGGATTAATCCAAACGCCGCGTTTAACCTTGCCATCACCAAGACCAAGAACAAACTGCAACATTTCGTCATCCTTGACATCCGAAGCAGCTGCAACGACTTTACCAGCCGAATTAAGAAGAACAGCTTGTCCGCGAGTCAACTTGCTAACATCATTATTAGCAAGTGTTGTCAGAAAATCATTTGCGACAATTACACTTTTCATTTTCTATTCTAAATTTGATTGTTGTTTAACAGCACTAAAACTGTCATCTTTAAGAACAAGAAGAATATCGCTAACTACACTATCTATGAAATCAGGTGTAACTTCCATATCTGACATTTGGTTAATATCAATATTAAAAAGACGTGGCTTCTTAATATATGAAATCTTAACCGCATCAACACAAAAATCATCACCATAATAAACAAACAGCCTATCATCAACAAGTTCACTTATTGGATTAAGATGTCTATTTTTATTACCATAGAAGTTGTTTAGAGTAGCTCGAATATTTTCGGTAGCAATTAAATCATTTTCAGAAAACTTATTTCCTACATTTACGAACTCGTCATAAGTAGTATTATAAGTAATAACAGGAATGTCTGTATCATTAACTTTTAATGTAATTTTATCTTTTGCATTAGAAGTAATAATAATACAATCTTTATAATAACGACCAATTAGATTCTCCCAATAAACATTATATTCATTAGAAAGAGCTTGACGTAATCTATCACAAGTTAAACCTGCAATTTCATACAAATCAATCTTATCTGAATCACTATCATAAAGAGAAAGAATATCTGAAATATCAATCTCATTCCCATTAACAATAATTTGTCCATTAAATTCATCACCAGTTAAGGCAATTTTAGACAAATCAATTAGATGATAATATAAATTCTTAACTTCATCATCAGGATAGACCTCATGTAAATTCTCAACAAGTCGAGCTTTGCCATAAGTTAATCGAGAAGTAGAAGAAATAAGTTTTAGATAATCACCCGGAAGAATAACGAAAGCTCTATTTGGATAATCCGCATCTTGCTTATCACGTTTAAGTTTAAGCCACGGAGTTTCACGTTTTAATGATTGAATATCATCTACACGTTTTTTACTATCTTCAAGACCTTCGCCTTTATAATTAGTTTTCCTATTTGATTTAGTTTGTATATATTTAACGGCAGCTCGATTCAGCATTATATCAATAAACTGAGGAGCAATACTCCGATGTCTATTAGATGTTATCTGCTGTATTCGTTGCTCTATTTCGATGTGTAACTCTTTTACCGTTTCATACATGACTAACCTTTCAAACTACGATACTTCGCATTCCACTCGGCAACAATACCTTTGTTGTTATCATTCGAGAAATACGAGATAGCATCATTAATATTATTACCAATAACATTTTCCGGATTAGAAGCATCGACAATGATAGAACTATTCGGAAGTTGTCGAATAATATTCATCCAAAGATAAATAGTAATCTTAGCTTTCATCTCCAGATGTTTATCATCAACAATACTAATAAACTTCTGCGGATCACTGTCAATAAGTTCAAGAAGAACAGATTGCTTATCATTGGCAGTCATTGCCATAAATTCCGAATAATCACCTACGCTACCTGTCGATACAACAACATTGTCGATAAGTGCGCTATTCGGATTATTAATAAGTTCTGTATATTTCTTGAGAGCATCAGTGCGAAGTTTCGTCCGAGCAGCTTTGAGTGCTTTACGCTCACTATCCGAAGTAAGATAAAATTGAATATTGACGCTCTTATTAATGTCTTCAACCTTATTAGCAACTTTGCTACTTAAAAGGCAATATCTCCAACTAATATAATCGGGAATATTAACAAAAGTAACATACTTATAAAGTTCCGTTTCATCAAGTTCCTTAATTCGTTTCAGAACAATAGCTTCAAGTTCCGAACCAGTTTCATTCTTAATCTTATCAGCTTTTTTAAGTTTACCAATAAGTTCGTCGATATTACTTTTCAGAGCAGGATTACCTAAATCTAAAACATAAGAAGTATCGAACTCTAAGCCATGAACAGGAATCTCAAGAAGAAAATCATTTAAGTATGTAGTGATTCGTTCTTGCCAAGAACTATCAATAGGAGATACACCAACAACAGTAGGAAGAAGAACTCGCATTTCCTCACTACGGCTCAGCAGTTCATTAACAGGACGAATAGCAGAACCAAGACGAAGAAAGTCAGTTTTGAAAACATCTTTATTCCGAAGTTCAAAAGAAGAAGGATTGTTCCTCCATTCAATACGAACTGAACGATTAACTTTAATCATATTTTTAACATTTTAAGTTATTCAATCTTTTATATGTTAATGAGTAGTAATAACCTTTCGATTATTACTACTCAAATTGGGTGTTTAGTTCAGAGCTAAATCAAGCCAGAACGAAGTAGTAGGATTATCAATATTGATACCCTGCGAACCAAGAACTTCATAAGAAGCAATATCCTTCGTATCCGACAGTTGAGTACCACTTGCAAGTCCCCACGAAGCAGGCAGTTCAGCCATACCTTTATAGACACCTACTTTATATTCACGACCCTCTTCACAAACAAACTTAATATTACGCTCACCATTCGAACCCATAGTATGGTCAAGGAATACAGCACTATAAGAAGTAATAGGCAGACCTTGATACATATTACCGGCTTCACGGTCACGACGAGCACGAATACCGTGGTCGAACATATCAACAATCTTAACAGTAAGAATCTTACCATTAAACATCTTATAACGGTTAAAATACTTACCATAAGACATCATCTCACCATCGCTCTTAATCTCGTTATCACCAAGAGTTACAAAGTAATTCTTAAGACGAGCATCATAATAGATAGCATCATTGAACATTCGTGCGAAACCTTTACCGCAATAAAGAACAAGTTCCTCAACGGTAGAATCAATACGATTGTCAAAGATACGAGTGATGATACGGTCGAAACGATTAAGTGTCAGAACAGAATACGTTTCATAATTACCAACGGCCTTGAGAATATCAAGAACACCAGCACCACGAGGAATTGCCTCACCAGTCTTCTCATCCTTTAAGTGGATAATACCATTCGAATCGCGGTTGTACTCCGAGAACCACAAGTCCTCTTCGAGCATCTCGCGTCGCATGATTTCCCACATCTTCATTTCGTAAGGCATCCACAGACTACGCTCACCACCGGATGCAGTATCAAACGCAATATTAACAACCTTATTACCCATGTTACCAGCAATCTCTTTCGAGAAACGATAGTAACCATACTGATTGGTTGCCTTGCTGAACGATTGGTTGTTCGAGCGGTTTCCGTCAGACTTGCTACCCGGAATAGTCGAAGCACCTAATGCCCAAATAGCACCACTAATGAAGTCTTTTGCAACAGCATCAGCCGAGATAGGAGCACCTGACATATTGGTAAAACGATAAACGTATCCACCAGTCGAAGTAGCAATACCCTCATTCTGAATACGCCATTGCATACCAGACGGAGCAATAGCCGTGTGCTGATAAATAAACCAATTATCCTCCATTTCAACCTCAACAGTTCCGTAAGGCTGAATAGCAGTTTTATCAGATACCAGCTTTTTCAGACGAGAAGTAACACGCTGACGAGGAGCAATTTCCCAAGTATATTGAGTATCACCACCATTCAGCTTAACTTTTGTTGTAACAGCACCTTGACCCTCAGTAAGAGTAAGAAGAGGATACTTGTCACTATCCTTACCCCAAAGATAAGTAAGATTACGATTAAGTTTAACAGGGTCAATCAAATCAAAATTCAGAAGCATATTAGCATCTGTATATTGATTCGAGTCAAATTTCACAGTTCCAATTTCACGCATTGTAAATTAGATTTTTGGTTAAGTTATTATTATAAGGCAAGAACATTTGCTTTATTTAATAGGTAAAACAATTTTATCATCCTTTGCAGTCTTTTGAACTCTGGGATTACCATTGTTTTTACCAGTCTTACTTGCTAATGAACGAAGACGTTTAACTTCTTTTTTAGCAAGTTCAGCTTTAATCAGTTGGTCAACTCCACCGTCAAGATTCATAATAAATCGCATAGCCAATTCAGCAGGATTAGAAAGACGATTAATTTCATCAATCTGCGCTTGACTATAAACCATTCCATTAATCTCTTGAACAGGACGAGAGAAATAATCAAATAACTCTTGACGAGAAACAAGTTTCTCACCATCAGTTGTCTTAATTCTCAGACCTTCTTTCGGAAGAGCGTATTCTCCAATCTGACCTTTAACAACAATTAAATCATAAAGACTACCCGGTGCATTATGAACTTTGACAGTACCGTCATCTTCATAAGAAACACCAAAGTATTTAATTTCCTTTTCAAGTTCAGCCTGCATTTCTTGGGCCTTACGTTCACGAATTGCTTTAATCTCACTCTCTTGAGTTTTACGCAACCAGTTAAGACTTTCAGTTGCATCATCTTTAAGAGTATTATTTGCTTTTGCAAACTCAACAATTCGTTTAGCACGTTCCGGGGAAGTACCTTTTTGAATTTCAGCTTTATAGATTAAATCAGCAAGTAAGTTATCATCATCTTTGATTTCAACTTTGCTATAATCTACATTTGCTGAATAACCTTCGATTGTACCGAACTTACTCTTATATTCAACAAGAGCTGCAATATCAGGATTGTTAGCTAAAAATTCGTTAAAACCTTTTGCAAAACCCTCCCGTTCACCAAGAGCTTTTACAGCAGCTTCACGTTTAGCAAAACCTTCAATCGTAGGTTCAAACTTAACAGGTTCACCTTTTTCATCTTTAATAACAATGCCACTGGCTTTTGAAATAGCTTCGATATAATCACCTTCTAATTCATTAGGCTCTTCATCAGACATTGTATCAATCTGTTCTTTTGTGAACTTAATTTCACCGTTATCATCTACGGCGTTTCCGTTATCATCAAGTGTGTAAAGAGTACCATCAATTTCTACTTGTTCCGATTCAGTTTCTTCTTCACCATTACCAGTAGAACCACCCTTATCACCTTCTTCTTCAGCTTTCTTACGAGCAGCTTCCTCTTCAGCTTTACGTCGTTCTTCAGCTTCTTGAACTTCTTTAGCTTCCTTAGCTTTACGTTCTTCTAATTCTTTACGAAGACGTTCTTGTTTTTGCTCCTGAGTTTCATCATCAGGTATAACAACTTTTTCAACAGCCATATTAGTATTTATTTATAGTTGAATATTATTACATGAACAAAGATATACCATATATAATATATTATCAATAATTATAGTAGCATTATCTTGCAGGTTCTCTTGCTCTCCGTCGATAATTCTCGGTCATCATTGCTTTAATTCTTTTTGTAACTTTATTCTATTAACATCAGAAGCAGTGTAACCAGATTGAGCAGCCATAGCTTCATTTTTATCTATATTACCATTTCCATTGGTATCGACTTTAAGTCGCATATTCCAAATCTCCTTTTCACCTTCTTGTTTAAGAACTTCAAGATTAACATCATGTTCTCTATCAAGAGCATTTTGTTGAGCTTCAAATTCTTGTTTAGCTGCTTCACGCTGACTAACAATTTGTTCAACTTCAGCTTGAGCTTGTTGTTGAACTTGTTGCATTTGAAGTTCATAATCTCGACGAGCTTGAATAGCTTTCTTAATATTCTTAGCAATAGAAGTAATATTATTGTTTTCAATAGCTTCAATAGCAACTTCCAGTTGGTCATTCTGACCTGCACTAAATGCAAGTTCTTTCATCATGTTCAGCTTATTCTGAACATCGGCATTATTACGAATATAAATTCCAATATTACCAGAGAAATCAGAAGAACCATCAATATCAACTACAACAACTTTATTAGTTGTCGGGTCTACATAAGAACCTCGTTTACCATCAATCCAAGCAAACTTACTGTAATCAATATTTGCAACATAATCACGTTCACGGAAGAGATTAAAACATTCAAGACTCCAAACACTTCCGGTCATTGCTTGAGAATAATTCGATTCATTAACAGCCTTACCAGCATAATCTTTGGCATCACCAAAGCGAGCATTATTCATATTAGCTGCTTCCCAAGCTTCTGCTTTCAAACCTTGTTTAAGATTATCAAGCATTTGAATATAATTCGTAATAGCACTTGTGGCTACTTCTCGAATAGATTGTAAAGCATTAGGTTGTGCATCAGAATCATCAAACGGTAAAAAACTATCTTTATTCGCAACAGCAAGACGTTCCTCGGTAGTCATATCGCTACTATCAGCGAGAATACTTTCAGGGAATAATAACCAAGACTTAAACTTAGCTACTGCACGTTCTTGTTGTAAAGTATAAATACGATAAAGAGCAAGATAAGGTAAAACACGGAAAGGAATAGGATTACGAAGATTATCTTTATGTAAACCTACAATACCATTATAAGGTAATTTACAATCACTATAATTGTTAAACCTTTCACGTTGAACTTCGATAGGTCGCGGCTTAATATAAATACCACTATGGCATCCACCAATACGCCAACCTTCCCAAACTTGATTTATCCATTCCCATTCAATTTCAATATCACCAGCAGAAGTATCAAATTCATAATTCTCGTCTACAACACTTTCAACGATATTTCCTAATAAATCTCGATGTTTAAGAATACCTTGTTTAATTTCAGTTTTCCAAACGTAATGATAAATATCAATTTCTTTACCATATAATCGAGCTTCACTACGAAGTGCTTCTGCGTTAGTATGTAAGATAGCTTTACGTTCAGCAAAATCTGTTTTATTGAAGATTTGAACTATGCCATCAGGAGCATCATATTTAGGAGATACAGTATAAATATCTTTAAGATAATTCATTTCTGCATCTGTAAGCTCATCACGAAATCTATCAATAATTTGAGGAATAGTCATTCGATAAACACGAAGTCCTGCATCATCATCTTCGATATATCGCTGACCACTTTCAATACGATAATATTCAAGAGGAGATATTACTTGAAGATAAATATCACCTTTATAAACTTCTCGATAAGTATAAACCTCTTCACAAGCCCACCAATAGAAATAGCATTGTTGATATTTGTCTTTTGCTTCAACAATAGTATTGATAAGTTCAAGACGTTTTTGAGTTGTAATAGTTACATCATCAATCCAATCGTTAAGAACTTCCTCAATAATATTGTTAAGTTCACCTTGCTTAATTGTCTTTTGACCAGTATTAAATCCTGCTTCATTAAGACGATTAATAATTTCTTGATTACAATAAGCCATTACTTTATCAGCAAGAACTTTATTGCGAGCAAGAGTTACAGAAGGGTCATTATTAAATACTTGATAATTAGAGAACATATTAATAAATTCTCCCATATATCGTTCTTTAATAGGAGTAAGAAAATCTACATCACGTATCTCACCATACATTACAGCTTTCTCACCAACCTTATCAATATAATTCCGAAGAACATATTCATAAGTCTTAGGGTCTACTAAACCATTAGCAGCATCGAGAAATTTCTGTGTAACAGTTTTATCATTCTGACCAATAGCAAGATTAATCCAATAATTACAATTAGGAATGTACCAAGCTTTCGTTTGTTTTGTAGCAGTACTTGCACGCTGGTCAGGCATAACAAGTGGAGTTGCTCTTAAATCACGTTCACTCATTTTAGGAATCTATTAACTTTACGACCAGTGTTATTAGTTTTACTTTTCGAGTTAGCTTCTCGTTCAAGTAAAAGGGAATCTTTACGAAATTCAAACATTGCAACAATAGCCGAACTTAATCGGTCTGCATTACGCCCAAATATAAATCTATCTAACTCTAATAAGAAACTTATATCATAAATTTGATTAAATCTATATATTGGTGTATCGTCGGACGTTTTTCCGACAATTTCGTATAAGAAATCCCGCACCATGCGCATACCTTCCAACTTAATATCGCCATCACCAATGACAATACCATAACCTGTAATACGAGGGCCATCAACACTACGATTAATATAACTACTTGGGTCTTTTAATAACTTATCTCTATAACCCCATTTCTTGAAATTAGTAACAAGTTCACCAGTACCAGCCTCATAAAGAACTTTACAATTCCAACGTAAACAAGCATAAAGAACAAGTTTATCGACAGCTTCCATAGTATCAAGACGACCACAATAAGAAGCAACAAGTCGTTTACCCATGTAAGGAGTTTTACTGTTAGTACGCATCCACACTTGAAAACTTGCAAGTGAATTTTTTGTACTAACTTCTTCTTTATTTTTATCTACACGATATGGGTCATAAGAAATAAAATAAAGATTACCATCATTTGGAATAGGAGAATAAAACTCTCTTATACAACCATGAACATCAGTCTTTGAATTATGAGGTACATCAGTTATATATTCATGGAATCTATCGGAACCAAATATAGCTCGTTCAATACATTCCTGTTTAGTAACAAATCTAACACGTCCATCATCAAGTATATACCAACCATCTTCATAAAAATGATTAGACTTATCATATTTAATAGCGTTAATATGATTAGTAAGTTCCGGACTGTGAAAAATGTTCTCTTGTGTGTTCGTAAATGCCTCATTAGGACTGTTAGCACGTTGACCTACATAAATATTATATTCACCAGCATCTTTCTCTTTTTCTGCACCACGTTTCTTATCATAATCATCCTTCCAAGAAGCAAACAGTAAAGAATTACCATCTTCTATAAAAGGTTCATAATCCCATATCTGCGGAAAAAAGAAACCACAAACAGCATGTCTACTATTAGCATCCCAGATATTTTCCATAGGAAGCATATCATTCTTTCCGGGATTATAAAAACAATTACTGAAAGCTTCCCAGTTAGCACCTTTTGTACCACCCGTACCATATACACGAATAGTACCAATTCGCATTGCACCTGATTCACTATTAGACATCATAACATCTAATGCCTTTTGAAGATTAGGACATTTACCTGCTTCCTCAAAATCAGTTTCAATAGCTTTCTTACCTACTGCGGCACTTTCATTTTTACCAATAGCAACACTTAAAAGTTTACTACGAAATCCGAAAGCCTTTTGACCTTCTTTTGATTTCTTATATCCAAGTTCAATACCTTTATCAAAGTTCTCACTTAGATAACCTCTTCGCCAATAAGTTTTATCTTCATACCAATCAAGATTAACTTTAACCATATAAGATGTAGCACCTTTCTCAGTTAAATAATCCATTTGGTCGGCAGCAAGTGTAACAGTTACATTCTTATTTGCGTTAATAGTATTAGCTGCTTGACTACCACGTTTATATGAAAAACCTTTACGACGAGCTTTTGCCTTACATAAGTTACAACTATTGTTAGCAATCAGCTCGTCAATCTTAAAGTTCCAATAATCTCCATCCCAAAATCGAGGAAAGCCTTCAACAGTATTAACCTTAAATCTTCCCTCTTTATCTAACTGTTTACGTTCCTTTTCATTAGGAGCACGTTCGATACGACCATAGTTAAGATAATTATAATGGTCGCCAGTTATACGAACTTTATGGAGTAAAGCTTTACGTTCAGCATCAGATTTAGCTGTTAAATAAGCAGGAATATCTTTAATGTATAATTTACAATATGCTTGGACACCTTTAACTCGTCTATCCATTTCACGTTGCCAAAACTTTATGGCATTAGGACTATCATCAGGTTCAAGACAATAACATCCATGTTTTTCATAAAAGTCTGCAACACGACTAAATATTTCAGTACCTACGAAAACAAAGTCTATTTTCATAAGTACACCACCACTTTCACCTATAAGAAAATCGTTATCTCTGTCAATCCAAGGTTTACCAGTAAAACGACAAATACTTGAAGATAAAGGTTTGTAACTTTCTTTATCTTCAAGTATGTAATCTATAAACGGACTTCGACCAGTTTCATAACCATAACGATTGTCTTTACGATAATGTTTCTGTTTCGTTAGGAGCATTAGATGCTCTATCATTTGTTCCGTCATAGCTATCTCTATATTCAGCTCCACCACGAATTGACGTTACACCTTTTTCAATCTTATCCCACTTATCATTAAGCTCAGTAAGACTTTCAACTCGTGCAGGAATTTCATTAGCAATTTTAATAATTTGTTTAAGAGTATCTTCACAAAGAGCTAAATCTTTCATTTCAAGTTCTTTCGACATTAAATCTTCTATACCATCAGTTAATGTACGAACTAACTTACTTGAAAGATTCAAAGATTTAATAGTAGAATTAATTAAATCTTCAACAGCTGTAATATTAAGATTTGATTTTACAAATTCAATAGCAGATAAAACAACTTTATCCGGTAGATAAGATTCATCTAAACCAGCATTAGACTTAGCATAAGCATAAGCTTCTTTTTTAGTAAGTCCTGCTTTCGTTACATAACCTTTTCTATCGGATAAATATAATATAAATCTAAATTCCTTTTCTGCAAAAGATTTATCTTTACTATCATCACGAGCATAAATCTGTTGAAGTATAGGATATTGAAGTATCTCTTCTACATCAAGAATAAGTTTATCATTTTCTATTTTAAAACCATGCACCATATATCATTGACTTGCAAGACCTATTAATACAATATTTAAAACAACTGAACCAGCAGCTATCCAACCATTACGACGTTTCTTTTTACGTTCAGTTAAATAACGTTCTTGATAATCAATTAGTTTAGTATTGAGCGTATCAAGACTATTAATAGAAACAACCAAAAGACTATCACGAATAGCAATATGATAAGATTGATAGGATATAACGCTATCTTGTAACCTTTGAATTTCATTGGCAGTAAGATATAGTTTTTCATATTTTTCACCTTCAAGAAGTTTAATAGCAAGTTTACGAGTTTCTTTAGGAGTAAATACTATAACTGTATCTCCATCAATCTTGTATCTTTTTTGCGATATAGCGGAGAATGGAATCATCACTAATGATATTACTATCATTAAAATCACTTTCAGCTTTCTCATAAATAGTAATAGTTTTCTGTTTAACTCCGACAAGGCTATCAATAACTAATTGTTGTTCATTAATAATCTTATCATACTTTTTAATAAAACTATTTAAACTATCACGTAATTCTTTAATAGTTTCATCATGTCTTTCAATACCTAAATACTTGCGATTAACTATTCTACCAATATATGCGGCTCCAACACCAATCACAAGAATTAAAAGTATATAAAATATATATCGAACTGTATCTTTCATAGCTTACAAATCTAAATCAATTTCATTAATAAGAACATAAGATTGAGTTCCTTTACCAATTGCTTTATCAAACAAAGGAATAATAATATCATTCCATTGATTAACATCTTTGATAACTTGACAACCAGCAGAATATAAACCAATTTCATCACTTACTTTCCAGCTTGACGCCCTATGTAAATTAATACCAAACATACCAAAGTCAGTATTATCGGTAATATCAATCTTATCATCTTTATTATTATCACGAATTACTTGACATGGATTAGCCTGAACTAAGGCTTTATATTGACCTTTATGTTTACCAATTTTCCAAAGTCCTTGATGATAACCTTCACGAAGAATTGCACATCCATTAGAATTAACTGGACTTTCAAGATTTAAATTCGAAGGGTCAGTAGTAGCTTCAAAAACCATACATTCCCAAACATTAAAATCTCGTTCATAAAACATTACAATAACATCGTTATAATGTTTAGTACAAGTACTTTTAGAACGAATACCCCAAATATTAAGATTAATAGGATAACTATCATTTTTTCTAAATATAGGATATTCTAAATCTTTCGCAATTTCAATAAGTCTATTTGGTAAATCATTTACACCAATAAGTTTATTAAATAATGCGTTATATTTTGATTCCTTAGTTGCTTTCATATTTGTAATACTTTTTGTAACTTGTGTGGGCCTCGCTCCGCTCGGCCTTTCGGGTGCTCCGCACCCTCACCCGGTGGGGGAGGGGGTTGGACGCCCACTGGCGACACCATTTGTATTATCACTTATAACACTTCTATCGTCCAAACTAAATTTTATAGTTGCCCACGATAATTACTATTAAAAATCCTAATAAGATTTACTGCAAGTTTACCACGAGTATCTATATAATAAATCTTAATAGTTTTCATAATTGTTGAAATTCTTTATATATAATTTGAACATACCAATATTCATGTCTAATAACACTAATTATCTTAATATTTGGATTATCATCAAGCCATTTGTTTATACGTTGTTCAAGAGCATGAACCCTTGCAGTTTCATCACGAAAATCAGAATTCTTAACATCTATGACTTTACAATGATAACGATATTTACGATTATCTTTCATAGTTTAAAAAAGTGTTTTAGCAGTTTTATAAATATGTTTACTTGAATAATCAGCAATCATCATTCCGACTTCATTTTTAAGATAAGGCATATCATACATTTCTACGACTTCCTCATCTTCTTCATTTTCGTCTTGAAATTGATTCTGAATAGTTCTAATATGACAGAGAATAATTCCTACATTTTTATAACCCCAGCTCTCAACAAGATTAGCATAAGTAGAAAGTTGCATTGCATAATGATTACCTATACTATCAGCGAGGTGGTCAAGTGGTGCACCGAAATATTCCTCTTTATAAATAAAATTATTGAGATCAAGTGTACCATCAAGTTTCTTATCATAATAACCACTTTCAAATCTAATTGGAGCCTTATTAGTTTTCCAGTCTAAAATGATAAATTCCTTATCACGAATTAAGAGAATATCAATAAGACCGGAAACAAGATTTTGGCTATCATAAACACCAATCTCAGCGTAGATATGATAACCTTTCGTAACAAGAGCAGCAATCAGACTAAATATATCAGGATACTTTTCTCGAATACCAGTCTTAACAAAATATTCAAGATTAAGCTTACCGTATTTATGACTACCAACAATATCATCTATCGTATAGATTCTATCATTGATAAAACCATTAGCGTTCAGCTTATATCCGTTACAAGTCTTAATAGCAATTTCAAGGTAATTATGTTTCTTTGTTCCTTTATCACAAGCCTTAATAGTTTCTTGTTCCCATTCCCAAAGAATTTGTTTCTTAGTTTTACCTTTATATTTTTGATATTTTGGATGTCGAGGATTCTTACCTATACGTTCACACGCTGCGGCAATTTCTTCTTTCTTAAATTCTTGTGTATATTTACCAATAAGAGTAGTAACAGATATGTAACCATTACCTAAATCATCTGTGTACTTATGTTCCTCTTCATTAAAGTACAGTATTCTACCCTTTGGCAAAATCTTTTCTGAAACGCATTTTCTTCCCATCTTCTTCGGCAGTTCTACGTCTACGACGATTAGCAATATGATAAGCAATAATCTTTGCTTTACGTTCCTCTCGACTTAAACCTTCAAGTTCCTCAGCATGAGTTTTCTTAAAGAACTTAGCTGGACTGTATTCAAATCTACCAACACGAGGAACACTGACAACTTCATCTCCTCGCATCATAGCTTTGGCAACACTATCCTTTTGTGTTCTTTCTAATAACTCTAATACTTTCGCCTTTTGGTCAGGTCTTAACTTTTCCCAAGCTGCAACACTTCGTTTATAAGAAGCAGGTCGTCGAAGAACATAAGGTTTAAGATGTTTTTCAATACGTTCATCTACGAAAGGAACTAACTTATCATAAACAAAAGGATTGAGCATAGTTTAATTATTAACGGCAGGAGATTCAATCCAAACACCTACGATAGAATATTCATCTACAAGAACAAACTCACTAAACTTAACAGTTCCAACACCAATAATAGATTTACCTTCACGGTGAACTTTCTGTTTAGCTGCAAGCGTTTGAGTATCGCCCGGCATTTGAATAAGAGTAGGAATACAACCGTTTTCCAGTTTTACTTTATCTCCAACATTAAGACCTTTGACATTTTCGGCAACAGCCATAACAGTATAAGCCTTAGCTGGAATCTTATTAATCTCCTCGTTATTAAGAATATTAAGAGTAGATACTTCAAAATCTGCACGAAGAAGAACTTTGTTACCACGAGGACTAAATGCAATTTTTCTTTCCATAGTTTTACTTTGTTTAGGATTTACATTATTATAACTACGAGTACAAATATATAATATAATCTTATCCCATGCAAGCAAATCTAAATAAATTTCAAACTGAATTAATAAAATTATCACTATCAGAAGCAGAATTATCAATAAGTCTAATAGTAATTACAGTATTAGCGATTGCAAGACCTCACGAGTGGGCGTCCAACCTGCTCTCCCACCGGGAGTACACAAGTTAAAACTAATAAAATCCCTATTAAAAGCTCTTCAAAGTTTACCATTTTTTGCATTACCAGTTTTCCCACCAAAAGAATCAATTTTGGCGACATTAGTATCTTGACTAGTTGCACTACTAAAATCACTAATTTTTGAACTAATTTTTTCGTTATTAAATTCGTTATTAATTACGTGATTATTTGATATAGTTTCTGAATTACGAGTTGGAATTTGTATATATATTATATATTCATTATTTGTAATAATATTACTTGTAATATTATTACTATATATAGGTATATGGTCAATTAATTCAAAAATTCATTCAAAAATTACGGAAAATAATGATGCAAAAATTGTAGATTTTAGTGAAGATAGAGGTCATTTTACAGGTAATTTTACAGGTCAAATTACAAGTAATATTGAAATTACATTAAAAATTAATTCAAAAATTAAGGAAAATAGTAATGTAAATGATAGAGATTTTAATGAAGAACTAATGAAATTTTTAATATTGATAAAAGTTATTCTTAAAATTAAGAAAATAATAATGAAATTTTTAACAGTTTTAATAGTTATTGTGATAATATAAAAGATAAGGATATTGAAATTTTTATTACTATTTATATGAGAATTTTCAAAATGTTAAAAATAAAGATAATTAAATTATAGATTCTTTTCGGATTTTTAGGAATATTGATAGAGATGATTGTAATGATAATTTAGGTATTAATATAAGTGTTTTTACAGGTATCGGAAATAATACGAATGTTTATAATAAACTTATGAATCTTAAAATGAATAAAAGATGTAAAAATAAAAATGATAATTTTAGATATTACAATAGTGATAAAAATATTAAGGGTTTTTAAGATTTATAGATTGAATGAAATGATAATATAAAGAATAAAGATTTTAATAATTATGAAAGTGTTTACAAAGGTATAGAAAATAATATAAGTATTTGTTATAAATTTCAAAATGATTTTAATGATTATTTTCAAGATAAAAATAATAAAAATATTAATGATTATAAAAGTATTTTTGTTAGTGTTAAAAATAATATAAGTATTTATATCGTGGAAGTACCTAATGAAACTGCCCCGTCCATTCAAGGGTTTGCGAAGCCCCCCGCTTGAGATTGCAGGAAAGAAAAAAATAAACGTTTCCTGAATAGTCTAATTAAATATTATTCAACTATGGCAAAGCAAATCAAAGAAGCAACTGAAACAATCGTTAAAGTTGTACGAATTAGTGGTAAAACTAAACCGCTGGCAATTAATGGCAAAGAGAATACCGATAACGTTGTATTCTTGCGTGCATTTGATGCCGAAAGCGGTGCGAAGCTCGACACACCGTTAAGTATTACCGAAAGTAGGGCAAAAATGTTCGGTTTTTCATGCCTCTGTATTAGTGAGGAAACAGCCGAACGAGATAACGCCGGAAATATGGTTGAGGAACTCAACACGCTGACGAATCCGCCCAAATATTATGAAATGACATTGCGAATAATACCGAAAGGCGAGCCGGGCGAATGGGGTTATAAGACCAAGAAGGCCGTGAAGGTGGACGGCAAGGAATACAAAGCGGGCGAACTTGTTCCCTATCGTACTACCGGAACAATGATAGTTGAAGCAATCGGAAAAGAGTACAAAGATACTGATTTCAAGAGTGCCGCGATTAATCGTATCAACGGAGCCGCGAACGCTGCCGGTGATATGGCATATCGTGTCGAAACTTTCCGTCTTATGTTCGGACGTGTTCCGAATATGGCTAACGAGGAAGATAGAAATATCTTGCTTTCTCTTCCGGTAACACACTAAACAAGTAGCGTTAAGGATGGCGAACGTCGTAATGATGTTCGTCATTCTTTTCGTAAATTACAAGTTTCATTACGACCAACACTTTAATTTATATTACGACCAACACTATTAAAACTATGAAATGGTTAGGATTTATAATATTAGTTCTAATTGAATCATTAGCTATATTCGGTTTATCATTAGAACAAATAGGATTTACTGTTCCACAAGCGATATTAATTTCGGTTTATGCTGCGCTATTAATTATCACAATTACGGTATTTATTATTGCGCATTTTGTAAATCTACAAAAAGAAAGAGAAAATGAATTTCGAATTTTAATACGAGAATTAAGAGAAATTAAAGAAGTAGTAGGAACATCTGAAACACGAGTAATTAAATTAGAAAGTTTGATAGAAAATGATGTAAGAAATGATATAGAAAAAGTATATATAAATGTAATGAAAGAATTGAAACGAAAAGGATAATTAGTTGCGGAGGTATTATCTCCACTTTTATCTTTATTATTTTCACTATCAGAATCTCTAATTTTAGGCAAATAGTATTCCAATCATTGTTATTATTAAAATCATTATAGTAATTATAATAGAAATTCCTTTAATATTTCTATTCTTTTATTATTTATTGTCTTTAACATTTTCAATATGATTTATAATAACAATTACAAAAGTTTTATACTATCTATATTTGTAATATTATTTACCTAAATTCTTTCGTTATCTTTTTCATTCATTTTATCATCTCGATTTTCATTATTAATTGACATTGTAATTGTAATAGAATTTGTAATATTAATCATAATTATTTATTCTTTACTTTTATATTACTTATCTTTATTATTAATTATATTAATTTTAACATCATTATTATCATGACTTGTGCTATCATTGGATTTATCATTTCCTATTTATTTGTTAAATTAACAGTAGGAAATTCAGTAGACATAACTGGTGAACCAGAGTTTACACTAACAGAAAAACTACAAGCATCATTTCTAATATTCTTATTCGCAGGATATTGGATTGTATTACTTGCAAAATATCTCATTTCATTAATTTAATCAACTATGAACACAACAGAATCTCCTAAACGAAAAATATCTGCATTAGAACGTACAATCGTTGCAGGTATGGGTAGTATTACAATGCCTGATATGATGGCATTACATAAGAAATTTCCTACATTAGCTATCGAAGATATTTATGATATACTTAGTTCGATAGAAACATCTGCATTAGGTACAACATCACGAGAATTTATTCTCATATACGCAGAAGTAAAACTTCTTAGTTTACGAAAATCTAAAACTATTGAAGAAGCAACAGAACAAACTCGTGAAATATCAGAAAAAGTACAAGCTCTCATATCTCGTAATGAAGAATTAAATGACCGACTTGAAAGACAAACATCTTATATCGGTAAACTTCAACGAGAACTATCAACATTCAAATCAGTAAATAAAAATATTAAAATAGTATCTCTCGTACTATTATTCTTACTGATTGGTCAAGTTATAGCACATTTTACATTATAAATTTTAACAATAATTCAATTATGTCGAACAGTATGTTTTTTCTTCCTTGTATTTGTATCATCATTTGCTTTATTATTTCTGCTATTACTTATACCTATAATAAGGCCAAAGATAGAGCAGTTGATAAAGCTATTAATGATGATATTCAAGATGGTTTTGTATGTTTGGGGGATGTTTATATTGATAAGTATTCTATTGAGTCTATTTATTTAGATGATAATGGACATCTTGTTGATATTAAAACAAACCATAATCAATATTCTTATCGTTTTACAAGTGAAAGTTCATATCATAAATATCTTGATTATCTTGAAGATACTTGTAAAATTGATACAATGATTCATAATCAGTATTAAGCAAATATGAGTAATTTTAAAGAAGCTCTCGCACAGGATTTTATCTTCTTACATGGAGATAAAAAATATAGTAAAGAATATCAGTTTATAGCTTGCGAACGTTCTCGTAACGAAACTCATGTAATTGTTGGTTACGCATATCGTTGGTTTTCTGATGCCAAAACTACTGTTTCTCAATATGCTATTCCTATTTCTGATTGGGAAGATAAAGAGAAATTTATCACTTTCAATGATTATGTAAAAGAAAATCTCACAACAGGTGAAAAATATAATTTACATAATATTAATTACTGTCTTAGTATTAATGCTTTCTTTATTGAACATTTAGAAGATAGTATGAGTACTATTAATGAACGTAATCATCGTAAAAATCCACCGTATAAATGTTGTGATAAAGAGGTCGATTATTCAGATGATGATTTCATGGAAATATATGATTAACATAAAATAACTAATGTTATGACTGCTAAATTAATTGTATCTGTTAAAGAAGTAAACGGTATTGCACAAGTCGTTTATTGTGTTAAAGAACGTCGTAGAATTTGTCGTAACAAGTTTGCTCAAACTGTTGCTGAATTCAAAGCTAATTATCGAAATGGTAATAAATAAAGTGGTAATATTGTAATCCGCTCCACTCCGGCCTGCGGCCGTCGCTACGCTCGCCGGTAGGGGAGTGGGTTGCACGCCCACTTGTCGCACTAATCATAATATTACTATGAATACTGATTGTTGTTCTAATATTCAAACTATTAATGATATTTTATTTTTTCCTAAATCAATAGAATATGCTGGAGAAACATTTATGTTTAGTGTTTGGATTACTTTCAAAGGTAAATTCTGTATTGGATATAAACATATAAGTACTCGTGATGCTATTATATCTATTTTGATAGGAGAAAATGTATCATACGGAAGTTATATGACTGTTATTAAAGTCAATGGAATAGATAAAGAAATTGAAACTATTATAGCTGAATATATAACTCCTAAAGAAGCATTTAATAAATTACATGAAATTGTAGTTACTAATGACTATAATTGTAAATGGTAAAGTAAAATTAATATGAAAGTATGGGAAGTTGCTGTTGAACTAAATATGAATTCTTCTAATGTTGTAAAAATTGAAATAGAAGCATCCACTGAAAATAAAGCTCGTGTTAATGCTGAAATTAAAGCTCGTAAGAAATATAATACTAACTTTGTTAAATCAGTAAATGTTAAATACTTAGGTATTTACAAAGAATCTTAAAATAGTGTTAAACCATGTTATGTGAAATTATATCTGAAACAAAAGGTACTATTATTAATTTACCTATACAAGGTGATATTAATGTTAGTCGTGACGATTATATAGAAATCAATAATGTTCGATATGTAGTTCGTCGAAAAGAATATATTCTTAAAACTGAAACTGAACCTACTGGAAGACAAGTTTATATTACTCGAATTGTTATTTATGTCATGTAAATTATGCCAAATTTAGAAGATTGTGTTATTCAGTTCGAAGACCCTAATCCAACAATGACTCGTGTCGAAAATGCTCCTGCGGGTATTGGTGCTGATATAGTATTTCCAAGTGTGGAACCGGAACATTTACGAGGTAGATCATTATCTGCTATTAGGCCTATGACAGTTACTGAATATAATAGTATTCATGCAGATAATTATAAAACTGAAAAGAATACTGGAAATATCATTCTTATTATGATTGTTGCAACAATATGTTTAATTAAAGTCATTAGAGCTGCGAAAAAATCAGATTAGCTAAATATGACTACTGAACAAGAAAAAGATTTTAAGAAAAGAGGCATATATAATGATATTATTCTGATGACAAATCTGACGATGATATATTGTTATATTATGTTCTTTGCTCTTGAAGAAGTTGTTAATATCTTTGGTAAACGTTATCGACATTCAACCAAGTATTATTATAATATCGTTCGAGAAGTTCTCGATAGAATTAATTGTGATAATATTAATTGTTTCAAAACAAGTCAGCAAGATGCTGGTCAAATGGTTTTGGATGTTGTTAAAGAAATCGAAGATAGACTTGTTTTTGATGATAAACAGTTATATATCCTATTTGTTATTAATCAAAAGGCTTACGATAATATTCATAGATTTGAACCTGAAGTTACAAGTATATTTAAGAAACAAATTGAATACATTTATCGTAAACTAATTGATTATTGTCCTGTAACATTGGATAAAGACAAAATGGCTATTGCAACTATTGTCATTAATCAAGTTATTAATAAAATTAAAGCTCGTGAGGAATCTAATGGTTCACTCACTATTATATATGATGATGCAAAATAAATTTCAAGATTTGTTTGGTCATACCATATATAATTATTATATTTGAATCATAAATAATAAACAAACAAACACAAGAACTATGCCTTACATTATCACTCGTGCTAACGAAAATAATAAAGTTGGTAAAATGGGAAAAGGTCGCAAAATCAGTCATGTTCAAACTATCGTAGTCGGTGGTGATGAACGTAATAAATGTCGGCCGGTATATCGTGTAACGATTATTCACAAAAATAATAAGTAACAAATTAATACAACAAGTTGTAAATACATTATCATAATAAAATATGTAATGAGTAGAAATCCTCGATAGGCAATTCAGTATTAAACTACTATTTTTACAACTTGTTTTCTTGAACTATGGTGTAATGGTAACACATGAGATTTTGGTTCTCAGATTTCAGGTTCGAATCCTGATAGTTCAACTATTATAGATAATCATGGCAGAGATATAAATGCAACCGACCGTGTGCTTGGTGATACATAAGTCGAGACTTAACTGTATTTTAGGCTGGTGTAAGTCCAGCTGATTATCTATAATTACGCCGTGTTAGCTTTAATGGTAGAGCAGCTGACTTGTAATCAGCAGGTTGTAGGTTCGAATCCTACACACGGCTCACATTGGGATTGTTGTGTTCCAAATGTTGATGTTTTGAAATGGACATCTCGGAGTACTTCTGTTGTGATAATAGTGGTACTCTTTTTCATGTAAATTCTAATCTAATATATAATATTATGACTTTAATCACTCTACCTTCTGGAACTGTTTTAGCTAATGATTACACTCTTCCGATTATTGTTATTAGTAAAGTTCTTATGGCTAATGATACTAATCCTCACGCTAAACTGTATCCGTATTATTTTACAATTATGTATGCTAATGGAGTTTCGATTCCTATTATAGCTAAAACATTAGCAGAAGCAGAACTTGATAGACAAATAGTTGTTAAAGCTATTACTCCTACAAAAGATTCAAAAGTGAATTAACCATCTGTTGAGATTAAAAGCTAAATTAAAATTCATCGAAAGACTAAAAACAATAATCAAACAAAAGATAAAACTATGGAACAGACACAAAACACTTGCAAAGTAGCAATTAAGTTTAGATTTACAGTTGGTTCTTGTGCTGGAAATAATTATTCCAGTTGGGGCACACTCAAAATCGTAACTGAAATTAAACCTACTATTTTGTTTCATATGTCAGAGAATGGTGAAAAACATAATCTGATTGAACAAATAGCTACGGATAAAGTTAAAGAACTTATTAAAACATCTGGCAGTAATATTGTTGATGTTGAGATTCATTCTGTAACTCTTCTCTAATATAGTTGACTACGAACTATTAATCGTGGTGGTTTAAGGCGAGATGGTGAAATAGGTAAACACGAAGGACTTAAAATCCTTTGGTCAGTAATGACTTTGCGGGTTCGATTCCCGCTCTCGCTACAAGTGTCCAAATGATGGACGCGAGTGTACCAATCCGAGTACACAATCTTGCAGACAAAGCTGTCAAAAATCTGCGAGTTAAAAATGTGACAGTACTTATGGATACTCATAAGGCTAACGCTGGCGCCAAGCAGAATAATATTATGTAAGTTTCAACACGTTCATTTAGTAATGCTGTTGTTAGTGCTGACGAGCAACGAACAAGAAACGAGAGTACTCCTCGTTCTTGTCTTTTTAATAATGACGAAACACGCGCGACAAGTGGGCGTGCAACCTCCTCTCCCACCGGGGAGCGGAGCGCTGGGCGAAGCCCAGCAGCGAAGCCAACTTAAATTACTACTAAATTAACTCTCAATTAAATATAAATTAAAACTATCTAACATTATGGTATGAGTAAGCAACCTATTATACAAGTTCATAGTTGTAGAACTTGTAAGTATTGTAAAAGTAAAACTTCGTATAAGTCACGAACTGAACGAAAGACTTATTATGAATGTGATAAGACTAAAACTATGATTACAGAAAGTGTATATCAGACAAATGATTGTTTAATTTTTATTAGTCGTAAATAGTTTATGCCTAAACTCAATGCTAATCAGATAGACAAATATCTTAATCCGAAAGATAACGGAGATAAGAGAAGGTCTAAACCTAATAGAAATCTTCGAGAAGATAACAATCAAAATTATAATAAGAAGAATGATAAACGTAGGCCAACAAGTCGTAACCAGTAAAGGTAGATATGGTCGTGTTATTGATGTTGATAATTCATCCAATGAACTTAAAGTATTAGTTAAGATTGGTACTAAGAATTATTGGATATTAGAAAGTCAATTAACTCCTGCTACACATATAGTTAGGGTTAAAGTTGAATACGAAATAGATTATTGTGGTAAATCTATTACCGATAGTCTTGAAGTAGCCCTAAAACGTGATACTGTTCTTTACAATGATAATGTTAATTATTTAGCTCAACTTTGTAAAGATAAAGTAGAAAGACAATTAGAAATGGAAGTAAAAGTTAAACAAATTAAAATTTCATAAGTGCTATGACATTTGACTTAAAAATTATTACTATTGAAACTAAACCTCGTGCTGGATACTTTATTCTTGACGAAGGTGAATTTTCTACTGTTAAAAAGGTTGTACCTCAACGTAGCGAAGTTTATCTTGATAATGGTAAAGTATTATCTATCGCTGATGCTTCTAAGAAAGTTGCAAAACTTATCGGTGAAGTTACTACTGAACAAGAGGATAAAGTTATTACAAAAACTTATTCGATTATTCATAGTGATTTCAGTGGAATCATTCGCGGTTTGTATGATACGATTCCTTATGGAGATGATGTTCCCGAAGAGGATAGAAAATATAAAACGCTTCGTGATGCACTGTTCGCTGGTGTAAAAGTCAGATATGAAGGTGCATTTGAAACTATTCTTACTCGTACTGTTGTTGATGAAGTTGTTGAGATTTCAAGTCTTTCTGTTGTAGACAGGTATCAACTTTATTCTCGTGATGATAGGGTTGGTGTTGTTACGAAGTTTGACAAAGATTCTCATTGGTTCCAAATTAAGCTTAATACCAGTGGTACTGTTGTTAAGTGTAAACGTGAAGATTTTACAAAACTTCATAATGACAATACTATACAGATGCTTCATACTTTATGTTCTCGTTGTGGTCGATAAATGGATTTTAGTAAACTTAAAGGACTTGTTCCTGTAAAGAAAGCTAATATCAATAGAGATTCAACTAATCGAACAAGAAGTAAAACTTCAAATATGACACCTCATGCTATAAAGTGTGAGGTGTTTTTTTATGATAATACGTTTTATGGAATTGTCGATAATGAACGTTATCCTATTGATATAACAGATGAGGATTATCAGAAAGCTACATTTGCATTTAGTACACCTGATAATGAACATTGGGATTGGTTTACGATTCGTCCTTTTAGTGCTGCTGAAGCTAATATTGAAAACTTGAAAAAATATTGGCAACTTATTGTTCCTAAAATGAAGATTTGGATTACTCTTGAAAATGGAGTAGGAAAACTTGATATGGAACGTATTAATAATCGAAACGAAAAAGTTTTCAAAAGATTAAGTCCAAAATATTATGCTTCTCGACGCAATTAAAGAGTATTCGGTGGTTATGCCGGAATTACTTCAATATTTGAAGAAACGAGGATATGACCCCGGATACTTTTTTACAAAGTTAGACTTATCGCTACAATTCATAATAATATTCGAGTTTTTATTACAGAACTACGATATTGTTATGATTACAACCCCTAATGTTATGGGTGTTAGAGCTTATGTTAATCGAACTACTGACAAACAAGATGTAATATTTGTTTGTCCTACTCCTGAAACTTATAAAATAAGTAATAATCATTATGAAACCCTTATTAGTAAGGCATTTGAGTATATCCAAAACACTGCATTTTAGCCGATATGGACGCAGATAAATTGAAAGACCTTACAAGTGTTAAGGCAAACAAAAATAAGCCGTCAGCAAGGCCAAAACAGGCCGCCACGGGCGATTATTCGCAATTATATCCGGGGCAACAGCAGGCTATCGACAAACTATCTGATTGGTATTTTAGTAACGAACTTGAATGTACACTTGAAGGTGTCGCGGGTAGCGGAAAAACTTTTATTCTTAGATATTTTCTTGAGAATATTGTTAATAAATCTTATACTATTACGGCTCCTACACACAAAGCTCTTCGAGTTCTTGAATCTCAAGTAGGTAGAAAAGGTATGACTTTGCATAGTTTGCATGGTCTTAAACCTAATATTGATTTACAGAATTTTGATATTGAGAATCCTCAATTTGACCCTCTTAATCCAAGCAAGATACAAAATTATAATCTTGTTGTGATTGATGAATGTTCTATGATTAATAAGGATTTATTCCAACTTAATCGAAATCGTGCTACTACTTATAATGTTAAGATTCTTTATGTTGGTGATTCTCTTCAGTTACCACCTGTAAATGAAAAAATATCTTTAACATTTGCTACTGTTAAGAATAAAGTTGTTCTTACTGATATTGTACGACAAGAAGAAGGTAATCCTCTTCTTGAATTATTTAGTCTTTTACGAGATGATATTAAAAATCAAACAAATACTTTTCTGAATTATATAGTTCGAAATAGGTCTAACATACAAGATGGAATTGGTTATGAAATTATTCCACGAGCTATGTTTAATCAAAGACTTATTGATGAATTTAATTCAGATACATTTCATAAGAATATAGACCATTTTAGAATTACTGCTTATACGAATAAAGCTGTTTCTGATTGGAATAGTATTGTTCGTAATAGTATAGTTGGTAAAGATGCTGATATAATTCATATTAACGATTTGGTGTTATCTTATAATACTATTGTTGATGAATTTAAGGAGCCAATTATTCTAAATAGTGAAGACTATATTCTTGAAGATATTAGACCTTATATTAGTGATGAAGGTATTAAAACATTTGCTGTTAATCTTAAATCTATGTATGATGGTCATATAACTCAACCATTTCTTATCGTAGATACAAAAGATGCTTCGTTTCTTAAATATAAGGAAATTCTAACACATCTTTATAATAGAGCTGCTAATCGTGTTCAACATGGTTGGTATGTTTATTATAAATTCAAGAATCGTTTTTTAACAAATCTTAAATTCAGTATTGAAACTATTCAAGGAACTAAGTGGATTAATAAAGACATAGATTATGGTTATTCTATGACTGTTCATAAAACACAAGGTTCTACTTTCGATAATGTAGCAATAGATTTGACAGATATTGTTTTCCAAAATACGAGATTTGGTCGTAGAGAAAATGATATTGATATTCGTAATAAACTTATGTATGTAGCTCTATCTCGTGCTCGCAAAAGTGTTATTATGAAGTATTAAACATAATCTTATTAATCAGACTGTTTCATCTGATATTTTTAATAGTATTAATATTATGTGTAATGCTTGTGAAAGATGTTATTTATCTATTGCTAATCGACGAATACCCGGTGGGGGAGCAGGTTGCACGCCCACTTTGAGGCGTACTATTATGTTTGTTGGTGATACACCAACTATTACAGATTATAAAACTCAAACTGTATTTAATGGTCGTTCAACTAAAATAGTTAGTCAATTCATTAATGATTATAAACTAACTGCTTGGACTATTAAATCAACTCTTATTCAGTGTGTTTGTGCTGAACCAACTGAACATTATGCTGAAACTTGTTATCCAAATTTTATAGCAACTATTAGGAAATATAAACCTACTATTATTGTTGCTGTTGGACAATTTGTTTATCAGTTCCTTAAAGAAGAAAAATATAAAAGTATGGCATCAGTTGTTAATAAACCAGTTAGGTTTAATGATGCTATATTAATTCCTATATATTCACCAGCCTATATTATGCGTAACAAATGTTATTCAGAATATGTTAAATCTTTTAATTTAATTAGTGACATATTTGCTGAATTATGTAAAGAATATCGTTATTACAGATAAAGTAGTATTATTATGAATAATGCTTATGAATATGATGTAGAGATATATCCTAATCTATTTGAAGTTACTTTTATACCCAAAACAGCAGACCAAAAACTTATCGACGTTTATAAAGCTGTTGATATAAGATGTCTTGCTATTAAAAATGGTAAAGAAGGTAATCTTGAAGAACTGAAAGAAGCAAAGGCTAAATTGTTGTTAGCAATGGGTGCTAAACAATTTGTTATTTGGATTGATTATACTACCGGTAAGTGGAGAAATGATGGGCCACTTATTATGGATTTCTTTATTCAACATAAAATTCTTACTGGTTATAACAGTAATAATTATGATAAAATTATGTTAGATATTTTTATTAATAATTATAAATATCTTGATGTAAAAGGTTTTAATAAGAAAGAAAGTAAACATATTACACAAATTCTATATGACCATAGTTGCGCTTGTGTAGATTTTGGTAAAGGATATAGTCGTTTACTTAATTTCAAGAAATATTATAAACGTCCTTTTACTGATTATGATATTCAAAAGATTCTTTATCTTGATAAGACTTATACCAGTCTTAAACAAGTTGCTATTTGCTTAAAATGGTATCGTATTCAGAATCTACCGATTGCTTATAATTGTAGAATTAGAGAAGAGGATATTTATGATATTTGTGATTATAATGTAAATGATGTTCTTATTACATTAGAACTGGAACGTAGTCAAAAGGCTGAAATTGAACTACGAGAAGATATATCTGAAGAGTTTGGAATTGATGTCCGTAATATGTCAAGAAGTTCTATTGGTAAAGCTATTACTACATCTCTTTATGAGAAGTTTAGCGGTATTGATAGAAAAGATTTTATGGATACTAAGACTGATAGATGGAAAATTAAAGTTTCCAGTATATTAAGTCCTAAACTTAAATTTCAAACTAAAATTCTCAATGATTTACTTCGTACTGTTGCACAATCTACTATTGTTGTAGGTAGTACAAAAGATGAAGATAAATTTAAGCATGAATTTCAATTTGGTGATGCGGTATATACTATGGCTTTGGGTGGTTTACATAGTCAAGATAAACCGGGATTACTAATTGCAGATGGATTTAGTTTACGTGATGCGGATGTTAGTAGTTTCTATCCTAATGGTATTCTTAGTTATGATGTTTATCCCGAACATCTCGAAAGAAATCCTTTCAGAGCTACTGTCGGTTATACAAAAGATAGTCGAATTGAAGCTAAACATCTTAGCAGTAAATTAATGAAAGAAGCTAAGAAAGTATTAAATGAATATCAAATTGCTAAAAATCAAAATCGAGTTGATGCTGAAGAATTAAATTCTAAATATCATGAATTATTAACTGAAAGTAAGCGTCATAAGATTAAAGCTGAAGGTCTTAAAATTGCTATTAATAGAATGTATGGTGCATTTAGAGATATAAATGATTATCTTTATGACCCTAAATGTACTTATAAAGTTACTATAAATCTACAACTTTGTCTTTTGATGCTTATTGAAGCATTGGAACTCAAAGGTATTAAAGTTATATCTGCTAATACTGATGGTATTGTTTGTATCATTAAACCTGAACAAGAAGCTGACTATAAAGCTTGTTGTGATTGGTGGCAAGAATATAATAATTTTGAACTTGAATTTACTAATTATGAAAAGTATCTTCGTAATGATGTAAATAATTATATTGCTGTTAAAGAAGGTTTTCAAGATGCTTATGATAAATTGATTGATAAAACGCCAGAAGCAATAGCTGAACTTGAAGATATTTATATTAAACGTAAAGGTCTTTTTATTGAAACTATTGCTTTTAATAAAGGTTATGCTTATCCAGTTGTTCCAAAAGCTCTTAACCTATTTCTTTTATATAATGTTCCTTATGCTGATACAATAGAAAATCATATTCATAGTAGCAAAGAAGCTATTTATGATTATTGTATTAGTCAAAAGACTGATGCTAAATTTAATATTATATATCGCAGTATTGTAAACGGTGAACTTCATGATGAAGAACTTCAAAAATCTAATCGTTTCTATATTGCTGATATATCATATTGTAGTGGAACTATTATAAAAATTGATAAAAATAAACCAAGTAAAATTAATCGAATTGTAGCTAAATGTAGTGTTCGTCCTTTTAACGATTATGTTGAGGAAGATGATTATCATATAGATTTTAGTTATTATAAAAAAGAATGTGCTAAGATTCTATATGGTAAAAATAAGAAAACTGCTGGTATGGTTGCGGTTCAAGGTGATTTATTTGGTGCTATGTCTAATAATAAACATTTAGAGCCTATTGAAAGTCCTGAAGAAGATGGTTTGTTTGAAGTTGATTTTGAAGATGACAATGTATCGTTTATTAATCCTGCTAATGACATTCCTATTAACAATACTATCTGGGGTATGTATGGTTTTTCAAGTGAAGAGGAATATAAACGTGCAATAGAAAATGGAGATTATTTACCTTTTTAATAAAATACTAATATGAATGGTGACCTTGTATATCATGAAGTTGATGGTCTTGCAATAGCTAATATTAAACCAGTTAATGTTAAAAATCATAGAACTGGTTTGCGTGTAGCTAAGTTTACAAGAGAGGGAAAGTATATAACTACTTATGCTTCCACTAAAGATGCTGCTAATGCTCTAACTATTGAGCTAAAAAAAACAAATCCTAAACAGGCTTATTACGCTATTGTTAAGGCTTGTACTCCTAAAGGTAATTCTAAAACTGCTTATGGTTATCAATGGAGATATATTAGTCATGATGGTGGTATTGTAAAGCGTGATTGTGATTGATGTGTTATGCACGAATTTGATGAAATTTGTTATGATAAAACAGTAGAGGAATTACAAAAGGAAATGGTCTTTCAAATGCACTTTGGTAATTGTGAAATGCTAACACAATATATTATGGATTGTATTGAAAGACTTAAACGTGAAAATGTTCCTACTGTTTATTGGAGATATTAGAGTATGAATAAGTCCGAAAGACAAGAAATATCTTGTAATAAATGGCGTGATGCCAAAGGTCGAGGTACTCTAAATCTTATAATGAGATTTGGAAAAACACGAGTAGCTGCTATGATTGTTGGTAAGCTGGTTAAAGCTAATCCTAATCGAACAATTATGGCTATCGCTCCAAATGCTGTAACTACTAAAAATCTTGCTGATAATCTTACTGAATTTTGTCCGAAAGAACAATGGATTGATATAATGAGTAGTAATACTCTTATTAATCATGTAAATAAACTTAAAATAGAAAGAAAACTTCCTATTAAAGTTGATTTACTTATTCTTGATGAAGTTCATAAGTTATTACAAGGTGAAACTCTCATAGCTATTAAGAATATAGAGTATAAATTTATTCTATGTCTTACTGGTTCTACATTAAATAAAACTCAGTTATCTATTCTTAATGAATTAGGTGCTCCGGTAATTGATAAAATTACTGAAATTGAAGCTGTATCGCAAGGTTGGATTTCAAATAGTACAGAATATAATTTAGCTATTGAACTTGATGAACATGACAAAATTAGATATGCTAAATATTCTGATATGATTTCTGAAACTCTTGAAACGTTTGGTGGATTACATAAAGTGATTAATCAAGAATTTCGTAATAAAGTTTTTGACAGTGATTTTGCATTAGTTCTTGCATCTTTTACTGGTTATAATTATAAAGATAGAAATGGCAGTAGTACTTTTATTAAACCTACTGTTATTCGTAATATGTTAGCTTCATTAATGGGTTGGACTCGTGATATGCCACTCGATAATGATTATAATAAACGAATTAATAATCTTTGGAATCCCGATAATATTTACGAACGTGCTAAGAAGTTTAAGGACTTTGTTAGACAACGTAATGATATTTTAATTCATAACAGACCTAAAATTAATGCTGTTATTGAAATTCTTAAAACTAATAGCGTTCCTACTATATGTTTTAATGAATCAATAGCCATGGTTACTGATTTAGCTGATTATTTCAGTAAAGACGGTATTCCTTTTCATAGTGCTATTGAAAGTAGGTATGTAATTAATCCTGAAACTGGTGTTCCATATACTTATAAGAATGGTGAACCTAAACGATTAGGTAAAACTTCTCTTAAAAAGTTAGCTATTGAAGGGATTAAGAATGGTACTTATAAATATTTATTTACTGCACAAAGTCTTAACGAGGGTTTAACGATAGAAAATATCGAACAAGTCATAACGACTGGTGGTAGTTGTAATTCTAATACTCACGGACAACGTGTCGCACGAGGTAAGACTTATAATTACATGAATCCTAATAAGAATTGTGTTATTATTAATCTTTACATTGATGATTTCAAAATTGGTGATAAAGATGTTAGGTCAAGGGACAAACAGAAGTTAATCCAGCGTCAGCAAGATTCCGAGAATGTTCCGATATGGGTTAATGATATTAGTGAAATTTTCGGTTAATTTCTTGCTATTTTCTTTGGTGGTACAATTATAATTACTATATTTGCGTATGGATAAACCACAAATGAAGCCAGTCGAAAAGACTGATGAAGATGTGAGTGGTGCTCTTGTTAATACAAGAAATAAAAATGGAAGTGTTGCGTTAGCTGTTAATCAAATTAATTCATTTGAACAAGCTGAAGCATTAGCAGATTGGATTGCTCAAAGTCCTGTTTTTAATAAGGGTTTTAAGGAGCAAGTTCAGAAAGAAGATGGAACGAGTGAACTTGTAGTTAATAAGAGTGCGATTGTTACATGTTTGCTGTTAGGTAATGAACTCGGTTTTACTCCTATGGTAAGTGTTACATTTGGTAAGACACTTGATAGGGAAGCAGCAATCAAAGTTGAACGTGGGCGGTCTATGGGACTTAATCCTATGGCTGCTATGCAAAACATTTACGTTTTTAGTACTTCTCAAGCGGAGATAGTATATACTGGTATTCATGTTGTTAATAAAGTCCTTACGGATGCCGGTATTAAACGTAAGATTCTTGAAGATGGAACTAAACCTTTTTACATATATAGATATTGTAAAAAGGAACTTGCAAATGAACTTGTTGATTATAACAAAGAAACGAAAGATGATTTTGTTGTAATTAATGATGGTCATACTGCTGATTATATTGATAAACAAGTACAAGAAGGTAAAATTCCAATTATTAGGTATGCTACTCGTCGAGCTCTTGTAGAACTTACTCGTGGTGATGAGAGTATTGCAATACCTTATACTTTACAACAAGCTATTGATGCAGGTTTATACGTTGGTACTAAATCTGATGGTACTGAAAGTAAAGGTAAAGCTAATTGGAATGCCCATCCGGAAACTCATCTTATTAAAATGTCTATCATGCTTGGTGGTAGAATTATTGCAAGTGATAAGTTAAATGGAATTTACGTTGATAGTGAATTACATCAAGCTGCATCTATTGCAAACCGTCAAGCTGAAGATACTGAATTTGAAGAAGTTCCTGTTACAGAATAAAGTAATGCAAATCTATCATTAATCTATCATTCATAAAATATTCATAAATTAAAACAAATTACAATTATGAAAAAGTCTGTTTTTTCTGCTGCTAAACTTGCTGGTCTGACTGCTGTAAACCGTGGTACGAAGTCGTCGAATGATATTCGTCCGGCAATTACTACTGCTCGTGGTATGAATAAGTTTACGATGAATGCTTCGGCTTCTGCACTTATCGGTTGTGGTCATGGCGACCGTGTTGTTATGTTTGCTATGCCTAATGCTGATTCGATTAATGAGCGTTTCTTTATTGCTCTTTCGGCAGGTAGCGAGGGTTGCAAACTTGCAAGTGCTGGTAATACGAAAGGTACTGGTCGTCCTCAGTCGTTTAATTACGCTGGTGTTTGGTCGCAGATGCTTATGCAAGATAAGGATGCTGCTCCCGTAGGTGAGCGTGTTCTTGCTGATAAGGGTCTTATGGAAGAGGTTGAAACTCAGAAAGGCCGTGACGGTAAGATGTGTACTGCTGTTCTTGCTACCAAGCGAGTTGAGTATGGTGTTGAGGAAGTTAAGGACGAGAATGGTGAGTTTATTCCTGTTGAGGTTGGTGATACTATCTATGAGAAAGTCTATGTGCTTGTAGACCCGAAAGAGGTAACGCTGGAGGACGAAAAGCAGGAAGAGGAAACCGTAGCTTCTGCCGAGCCGGAAGACGAGTTGTAATTGTTAATACCTAAAAGTATTTAACAAATCTATCATTTGCTATCATTATAAAAAGAGGAGTTATTGAATAAGTAGCTCCTCTTTTTAGTCTAATAACTTAAAGTACTTTAATTATTATTATGGCAGACACAAGTAAATCGAAAGTTAGTTCGACAACATTAATGTTTGAAGAAGAGGTTGTTGAACGGAGATTAGCTTTTAAGCCCGATCCTGAACTTGGTAATCTTTGTATGGGTATTATTAACGATGTTCGTATTGATATTCGTGAAGTACCTTTGCTGGATGATAAAGGTGTCGAAAGTACATGGGAATATGCTGGTTGTAAATTCCCCGTACTTATTATCGAATTTAAGCAGTGTAAAACTGACGCAAATCCGAAAGACCGTTATTATACATTTACTGCTAAGCCGGTTACTACTCTTAATAAGAAAGGCGAACCTGTTGAAGAGAAGACTGTTATTAACATTATTCAGCAGGTATATGGACAACTTCGTCATATCGCAAATCAGTTTAAGGGTCTTAAAGGTTATCCGGTTAATGCTGGTAAGTGTCCGGGACTCGATTATGCTGCTCCTGCAAAGGTTCGTTGTGAACAGTATCTTGCTTTCTTTGAATATTTCAAACATCTCCTCGTTGGTGATGATGAGAAAAATCCTATTTATAAGAATGTGAAACTGTTTATGAAACTTGTTGCAGATTATAACACGCATAAGTTCTTAGCTTTTCCTTCGTTTGTTAATCGTGGATTTGTTGAACGTGTTATTCCCGGTCAAAGTCCGTCGATTGAATTTGAAGCTGGTGAAACAATTCATCTTGCAAAAGATGATACTCCGAAAAATCGTGAAGCTGCCGCAGGTGCTCCTGCTCCCGCTCCCGGTGCTACTGTTGTTTCGTCGGATATTCAGAACATTCTTGATAGGTACTCGAAGTAGTATTTATCATATTACTAAAACAGGAACTTGTAAAGGAGGTAATGGAGGTAAAACTCTATTATCTCCTTCTTTTTTGGGTAATGCTAAAATTAGACTTGTCGGTAATACGTCACGAGTGGGCGTGCAACCTCCTGCCCCACCGGGGAGCGAGGCCGCAGGCCGAGCCGCACAAGTTACACTACTGATTACATGAGAGATTTCATACTTAATACACTTGACCAAGTTACAATATTTAGTAAATATTTTGGTATTCCCGAAGATGTAATCCGATTTAACATTAGTAGTCCTAATGATAGAATACGAAATCCTTTAAGAAATGATAAACATCCTTCATTATCTTTTAAGTATTATGGTGATAAACTGATATGCAGAGATTTTGGTGATGGTAGATTTAGAGGTGATATATTTGAAGTTGTAGGTTATATTATTAATAAGAATTGTAAAACAAGTGAAGGGTTTGTGTATATATGTAATGACATAATTCTTCGTTGTTCTGATAAGATTGTTACTAATATTGAATTTAATCGAACTGAACAAGAACATATTAAGAATCAAAATCTTGAAATTACTTTTGATGTTCGTAAACCAAATAAGTTAGATTATATTTATTGGGAACAATATGGTATTAAGAAAAGTAATCTAAATACAAAAGTATTTATTGTTGATAGATATAGACTTAATGAATGGCAAACACCTTATCGTTATAGTGGTACTGACCCTTGTTATGTTTATAATGTTAATCCAAATAAGTATAAACTTTATTTTCCAAAAAGACTTAAAAGTCAAACTAAGTTTATTACTAATAATCGTTGTCCTATTGAGTGTTTACATCAACTTAAACCAACGAATTATATTACTCTCATAAAAGGTTATAAAGATAAAATACTTTTTGAACAAATTTGTGATGAGAAAGGTATTAATGATATTTTATTTATACCTGCTGCTTCTGAAACTATCGTATTACCTACTGACATCTACAAGTTATTGGTGTCATACTCTTTAAGCGGAAAGATATTTACTATTTTCGATACTGATGCTGCTGGAATTAATGCAGCTCATCTACTACAAGGTAGATATAATACTATTCCAATTTATTTTACGAATAATTATAAATCTAAAGACCCATCTGATATGGTTAAAGATTATGGTTATCGTAAAGTATTCCAACATTTTGATAATGTTCTAAAAAAGATTTATTATGGAGATTAAAATCAAAAACTATCTTATCAATACTCTTGATAATGGTAATAAGATTTATCTTTGTCCTATGGATGAAGAAAGTTATACGAGATTGATGAATGATTTTTCTCGTTTATCTGACCAATCAAGTATCAATCGATTTGTGGATAAATATGGTTTCAAACATACACAAATCATTCTTGATGGTGATACTTATATTAGCGCTAATGATAAAGAAACATTAGAAGCTATCAATCCTATTCTTTCGCGTATTCTCCCACATCCTAAAACTATTAAGAATCCTCTTAATAATAAGATTGAAAGGTCATATAAATGTTTTTGTGCTAAGCCACTTAATCTTACAGATATGACTGAACATAAGACTCCTCTTGAAAGTTGGAATTGTCTTATGATTCGTATTGGAGAACCGCAATATGCTATTGTCATTGAAGAAAAAGTTAAAAAATAAGATATGATTCCTAATGAAATTCTATATAAACGAGATTTAACTGGCGGTTTAGTTCGTTGGTGGGGTCGAGTTGAAAAAGTTACTAATTCTGACGGTACAGTATCTCTACGATTAGCTTATTATTATGGTAAAGTAAATGGTGCTGAAACATCATCATATTCTCCTGTAATTAAAGCTAAGAGTAAAAAAACTGATAGAGAACAAGCTGAATTTGAACTTAATAGTGTTTATGAAAGACATAAGAAACAAGGATATAAAAGTCTTTCTGATTTAGGTATTAGTCCTTTAGATTATCTTACTAATGCAGATGATTTATTTGCAGAAATAGATAAGAGATTACCTAAATATAATACTGATGCAAATAATTGTGTTAAACCTATGAAAGCACAAAAGTTTGCTATTGGTAAGTTCGAATATCCTTGTATTGCTCAACCTAAAATCAATGGTGTTCGAGCAGTTATTATGCTTGAAGAATTTATACCTACTGACTTATTTAGTCTTGAAGGTTTTGTTCGTGATGATAAACATTATCATGCTGTAATTAAAACTAAAGAAGGTCTTACTTATCGTATTTGGCATATCGAGCAACTATTTAATAATTTTTATGATAGTTTTCCTGAATATGCTAATATGGTATTTGATGGTGAGATTTATATTCGTGGTGAGAAAGTAACAAGCATTGGTGGAGCTGCTCGTAATCCTCGAAATCCTATCCATGAAAAACTTCAATTTGTTAATTTTGATTTAAGTATTCCCGATTTAACTAATAAAGACCGTGATAAATTACGGTTTAGTGTTTGGGAAGAATATCGTAGTAAGAAAAGTAGTGCATCTCATAATGTAATGGCTGGTAGAATTTGGGAAAATTTAACTCCTGAAGGCCATGGAATGTGGGATAAATTTAATCTTATTATTCTTAATAGTGATACTATTTATGATGATAATCAAGCGTTAGCTTATATGCAAAAATGTATTGATTGTGGCTTTGAAGGAGCCATAATTAGAGATTTGCATACTGAATATAAATTTGGTTCTCGTCCTGCTACAATGATGAAACTCAAAAAGTTCGACGATGCTGAATTTGAATGTATTGGTGTTGAACACACTGGAAATCCTGATGATAAAATAGGATTTAATGTTAGATTAGTTCTCAAGAACGATATTAATGATTTAGTATTTAGTTGTACTTTAACTGGTACTGTTAATGAACGATTAGATATTCTTAATAATCCACCTATCGGAAAGTCTGTAACTGTTAAGTTCTATGAAAGAACTAAAAATGGTTTACCTTTCCATGCAAATGTTGTTGGAATTAGAGATTATGAAAAGTGATGAAAAGTGTTGGAACTATCAATGAAATACTTGATTTATTCTATAATAGAGTAGATGATATAAGTATTCATACAAAACATACCGTTGCAAATGGTAAATATGGTTATGAATTAAAAGATGGTATTCTTTATTGTAGAGGTAAACAAATTGGTGTTTGTAATAAATACTTACCGTTTGTTATAAGACTACATAATATTGAAAATTATCTTTATATACCACTTGTCAAACTTAAAAATCAAAAGATTCGAGGTAAAATTAATGTAGATATTTATAATATTTGTAGGGAAAATATTAATATTATATATAATGATATTCATTCTATTCTTTTGGCTCTTTGGTATGGTGTAAATCAAAATCTTACCGTTACAAGACATATTCTTGAAAAAGATGTTACTAATCAAAAATTTGCTGATGTTCGAACTCATCAGATAAAATATAATAATGCTCGTAAAGGTTGGCGTTCTGCATTAAAAGATATTTTAAGTATTTGTAAAGAATATGGTCTTGATGCAGATACAATCATTAATCGAACACAATCTTTTAATTTTACTTATGTTGAATATAGAGGTTTTGCAAAAAATTATACAAGACTATCTTCTATATTCAATCTTAAAAATAATATTCGTATTACTTTAAGTCCTAAAGAAAATCTTATTATTAGTGGTAAAATTCTTTATTGGCAAACTATTCGTTCTAAAAAGGTTAAAACTGCTTATTGTAAGAATTATACTGAATTTAAGAAACTTTGGAATAATAGAATTACTCGAAAGCAACTTAAAGATGTTATCAGAATTAAATTCAATGAATATCTCGATAATCATAAAGCTATTGAAGAACAAAAAGCTAAGAAATATCGAGAAGAGCTTGAAGTTCTAATTCAAGAATTTAGAGATTATAAAATTAGTAGTATTCCTTATCAATGGCGACAGTATGGTACTTATGCCGTAATGCGTTATGAATCAACTAATGGAGTTGTTAGACTATGGAATGATGCAGTTATTAAATTAAAAGATTTCACTGATTTTGCTCATTTCTTTGCTGCTTGTGTACAAAATAATATTCAATTAAATCGTAAAACTTGTTACAATTATAAAATTCAATTTGGTGGGTATTATATTTGGGAAGTTCAAGCTAATGATTTATGGAATGCTATGTGGGGTGGTCAGTGTATTACTATTATGGATGTTATAATTATCTGTAATAGAATAGGAATTAGTCTTGAAGAATATAAAGTAACTCGTAAACAATTATTGTCGCAATTCGAGAAGCGACAGGAGGTGTAACTTGTGTGGCTCCGCCTGCTGGGCTTCGCCCAGCGGCTCCGCTCCCCGGTGGGAGAGGAGGTTGCACGCCCACTTGTCGCGTCTGAACTAATACAATTAAAGCTATGAATATTGTAGAACCTGCAATCGAATTTTGTGATTATTCTGGTCTTAGAAAGATTGAATTAATCGGTAAAGTTTGTACTAAACAAGAAGATAGTATCAAACCTGATTCAGCTGAAACTTTTTGTAAAAATAGACTTATTGATGGTCATACTGCTATATTTGAACATGAATATGTTTATTTTAATGTTGTTTCAATTCCGAATCGTATTGTTCGAGAATTTGTTAAATTAAGTCCTTATATTCGTTGGTCTTATCTTGGTAATTATATTGGTTTTTCATATCGAGTATTTCTTGATATTATGAGTAATAGTCGTAAAATGAAAGCTATTTATAATGATATTTATCATCCAAGCGAAGTTAATGATTTGTTTTATAATATGCTTCTTTTAAGTAAAGAGTTTTCTCATTTACTGTTTGATGATGAAGATATTATTGCTAAACTTGAATATGGTACTGATGCAAGTCTTCGAATTGCTTCAGATGCTGAAATCCTTGCAAATGCTCCGGAGATTTATAATGTTACTTATAAAATTACAACCGATAGAGGTGTTACGCATGAAGCCGTTCGTCATCGTGAAATGAGTTTTATGCAAGAAAGCACTCGTTGGTGTAATTATGCTAAAGGTAGACTTGGTTATAAATATGGTAGAAACATTAGTGTAATTGAACCGCCATTTAAGAATGAAGATTCATTAGAAAAATTCTACGATGTTGTTGCTGGTAATGAAGCTATATATCAAGAATTAACTAATGATGGTGAACCTGCTCAATTAGCTCGTTCGGTTCTTCCTACTGCTACTAAATCAGATATTTATGTATCTGGTACTCTCGATATGTGGATTGGTGAACATCTTGAAACTGTTTATCCTAAACTTACTATCGTTGAAAATAAAGGTTTCCTTCCTCTTCGTAATCATAAAGCTGCACATCCTCAAATGATTGAAATTGCTAAAATGATTGCAGAAGATATTGCTGTTAGATTCCCTAATGAAACAGGTCGTATTATTAATTATTTTGAATAAACTACTATGGCTAATAATAATTATATATCTCGTTCAAAATTTCAAGAAATATTTTCTAAAGCTCTTAGTAAATGTAATGTTCCGCAAGATGAACAAACTAAATTCTTTGAAGAAGGTAGTACTCTTCAATTAAGAAATCTTGGTATTTGTATTGCCATTACAAATATTATAGATAATATTATAAAAGAGGAACTTCCTGATTATGATGGTTGTGTTTCTGGTGAAACATTTAATACTATTTATGAGTATAACAAAAAGTATATGTATGAACGAGAGCAGGAGCGAAAGCGAGAAGAAAACGCTTAAAGAACTTCTTATTGAAATTAATAATCGTCACGGTATGACAGATGGTAATTCATATGTTGCTCGTGAAATGGTTAGAATTTATAATAAATTATTTAAACGTAGTATTATCTTAGCAGTTAAGAAAGAAGCTGCTTTAAGAGTGTTACATGGTCAAGAAGGTAGACAAAATGTATTTGCTAACTTTCCTGAAGAAATAATTAATTAAGATTATATGACTGGTAAATTAATTTTAATTAGTGGTAGAAAAGGTACAGGTAAAACTTATGTTACTAAATACCTTGAAGGTATGCTCGCTGGTAAAGTTGAGATATATCCTATAGCTACAATGCTTAAACGTATTGTAGCTGCTGTTACAAATTGTAGTGTATCTCAATTAGATTCTTATTATTTTAAGTTATCTAAATCTCCGTATATTGTTAATCGTTACGGTATTGATGAACAACTGACATATCGTAAGTGTTTACTTCATTTTGGTAAACTATTAAGATTTGATAATGACAGAGTGTTTATTGATGATGTTATAAATAGAATCAGAATTACTCCTTGTGATTATTTTATTATTCCTGATATTCGAGAACAATTTGAATTGAATTGTATTAAAGATTTTGCTCGTCAGAATGAAATTGAATTAACTACAATTCGTGTTCTCCGTAATACTAAAATGGATGATACATCCGGTGATAAAACTGAGTGTGATTTAGAGAATTATACTGGTTGGGATTTTTATCTTGATAATACTGCTGATGGATATGATAGTATTCATAAACAATTAACTTATATTTGTAAAGAAAAAGGTTATAATGTTAAAAAGGGTTATGTTGAACAAAAATTATTTTGACAATTTATGAGTAATTTATTTGGTATTGCGCAAAAATATGATTATCTTGTTTCGCAGATAGAAGAGAATGACGGCGAAATAACGGAAGAAATTGCAGAAGAATTAGCTATTGCTGAAAGTGAACTTGAAGATAAACTTCGTGCTTATCGACAAGTGATTGACGCTCAAAAAGCTAATATTGCTTATAATAAAGATGAAATTAAACGACTTCGTGATAGGAATACAAGTTTTGATAAAATAGCTGGTAGACTTAAATCTTCAGTTGTTGATGCTTTACATATATTTGGTCAAGTTGGTAAATCTGGTAATTATAGTCTTAAATTTCCTGATTTTACTGTTTATACAAAAGAGTCGGAAAGTGTTTCAATTAATGAAAATGCCTTAGACCCTATTGTTACTTCATTACTTCATATAACAGAAGCACCACTTCCGCCGGAAGATAATATTTTCGTTGAGAAACATAAAGAAGAATTAGATAAGATTGCTTCTATTAGTATTACAGTTGATGTTCCTATTAGCTTAGCAAAAGAGGTAGGTAGATATATTCATGATAAATTAGGTGATGATTATATTTATACTGTTAAATTTGATAAGAAAGCTATTAAGGAGCTTGATAATTGGGCTAAGGCATCCAATGAATCTAACGAAGATATTGCTCGTGCTGAACGAATAGCTCATGTCATGGATAAAATTGATATGGAGATTGTTACGTCTGAAACTGCTATATATAAGTAGTCTATCATTAAACAAATTAAAATTAATTAAGCTATGAGTAAAAAGTATTTGATTACAAAAGTAATCGCTGGTGAGAAACAAGGTTTTCTTAAAAATGTAACCAAAGATGGTGGAGAGTGGATTAATGACCATAATGAAGCTCTTACATTTTTGAATCTTAAAGATGCTGAAAATGAGAAAGAACTTCTGTTTAGCAAACTTGGCGCTGAACATAAAGATATTGCTCATATTCGTATTATTGAATTGTAATATAAACTAACTAATTTAATTATGGCTGCGAATATTGAATTTAATTCTAATAGAAATACTTATTCATTCTATTCGTTGAAAGATGTTCCTTGGCATGGTCTTGGAACTGTCGTTGAAGAAGCTAAAACTCCTGACGAAATCATTCGTATTGCTAATATGGATTATGAAGTAGCTTTAGCTCCGATGTTTGCAAGTTTTATTCCTTCTGAAGCTAAATATTTAGTAAAAGAAGGTAATCATTACGCTTGTCATATGTCCAATGGTGATGTTATCATTATTCCGGAAAAAGGTGCTCGCGTAGATGATGTATATGCTACATATCGTAAAGATAATTATAAAATTCTTGGTACTGTTGGTAGTAGGTATGAACCTGTTCAAAATACAGAAGCTATGGATTTTATATATCAAGTTTGTAAAAGTCAAATGGTAATTAATCCAAAAGATGTTATCATTCAGACTGCTGGCGTTTTAGGTATCGGTGAACGAATCTTTGTTACTGCTAAACTTCCTACTTATGAGATTGCAAAAGATGAAATGGAAAAATATATCCTTTTCACTACAAGTCATGATGGAAGTGGTAGTATTCAGGCTTGTTTCACTGATATTCGTGTTGTATGTAACAATACGTTAAATGCTGCTTTGAATCATTGTAAAAATATGGTTCGATTTAAGCATACTAAAAATGTTAAAGCTAATTTAGCAATAGGTGCTCAAATGATGCGTGATACTCTTAAATATTCTGAACAAGCTAAGCTGATTCTTGAAGCTGCTGAGAATATTAAGATTAATGATGATGTGATGATTGATTATATCACGGATTTAATTTGTGATGCTAATCAGAAAGAATTTATTGCTAAATGCGGTGGTATTGGTAAGATTCCTTATGAGAATGATGTTATTTCTACTCGTAAGAAGAATCAGTTACACGCTATGGTTAATTATATTGAACGTGGCCCCGGACAAGATAGTCATCGCGGTACAATGCTTTGGCTTTATAACGGTGTTACTTCATATATTAATAATGGAATTGAATATAAAGATAATCTCAATAAATTCGATTCTATTACGCAGGGTAATTCTTTCAAACTCGGTCAGACAGCCTTTAATAAATTAGTTCAACGTTTAAGTGCCTAAATGATTACAGAAGTAGTTATATATTCTGATGGTACTGTAAATAGCTTCGATTCTGATAATTGTCAAATTCCAAGTGCTTCTGGTAGTTGGGAAATTATTCCTTTGCTTGCAAGTTGGGCTTTAGCTCAATATCCAAGTCAATTACCTGAGGAATGTAGAATGACTAATGCTAAATGTTTTATTGGTGTTAGAAAGAAAGGAGGTGACGATAGGATGCCAATTCCTATACGTCATCTCCTTAAAATGGCAAAATATATTGGAGAAGAGGGGTATAATATTCGTACCGCAGATATAAGTGAAATCCCACAATCTGAACAATAAGATAGCATGAAAGAAAGTCTTATAGGATTGTATGTCGATAACACGGAAGTTCCAGAGTATAAAAGCGCTGGAGCTTCCGGTTTCGATTTACGAGCTAAATTTAATCCTAAAATTCCGTGGTTTGATAAAAGTGTTATTGGTAGGATATTAAATCACGATAAAGATGTCACAGCTTATCTTTATGATAATTGCTATGATGGTCTTGAATGGGTTATTGATTTTAACGTATTAGATAAATCTATTCGTCATGCAATAAATCAACCAGTTGAAGGAAAAACTCTTCTGGAATATATGACGATAAATAGTATTGACAAAGTTAATATCATTCTCCCATATAAAACTGTTAAATTTGAAACTAATATTTATACTGAAATACCTGAAGAAGATGAGATGCAAATTCGTCCTCGTAGTGGTATTTCAAGTACTACTTTATTAGATGTTAAATTTGGTACTGTGGACAATGACTGGCGTGGTAACAGCGGAATCATAGTACAAAATCCTACACCTTTTAGTTATATTATTATTCCTAATAGTAGACTTGCACAAGGTGTAATTGTTGAAAAGAAACGTGCAGTATTTGATATTAAATCTTCTAAAGATGAACTAAGCAAAACTGAACGTGGTGAAAATGGTTTTGGTAAAAGTGGTCTAATGTAATAAATCAAAATAATATGTGTACTAAATCAGATATTCCACAAGGTAAACATTATTATATCGGTGTTAAACTGATTAAAGCTCGTGTAGCTTATATGATTAACGGTAATGAAATAGTTTACGACTTAAATCGTGCTCGTAATCCTAATGATGTTATTGAAGAAGGTTATGAAGTTATCTATCCTGATAACTATAAATCTTTCTCACCAAAAGATGTTTTTGAAAAGGCTTATTATATGATTTTAAGTCCTAACAAAATTCAAGAAGGTGATGTACTTAATTTCCTTAAAGAAGGTTATTCTTTACGTCTTGGTGAAAAGACAACAGTTGTTTGCGATACTACTCTAACTGGATTCGATACTGTCGGTATAGCTGCTTGTGTAAATCCTTCAACTTATGACCATGATATGGGATGTGGTATAGCTCGTCGTGATATTAAAGATAAAATCTGGGGACATCTGGGTTTTGTTCTTCAATGGGCTATTAATGGTCTTAAAAGGTAGTTTATGATTAAGCGACTAAATGTAAAGAAAAATGTTAGATTATTAGGTGTCCAATGGGATGGTGCTAATATCTCAGAATGTGTTAGTTTTTGTAGATATTGTCATTTTTCCGATGGTTGGATGTTTATTATGTTTAGAGAGAATATAATTCGACTTAATAAAGGAGATTGGATTATTGCTTTAACTGATAAAGAATTTACTGTTATTAATAATGAAACATATCAATATCTTTTTGATAAACCGAAAGATGTTGAAAACGGTGGCGAATAAAACGTGACAAGTGGGCGTGCAACCTCCTGCCCCACCGGGTCAGCGAAGCCCGAAGGGCTGAGCTATCAATGTTACAACTTTAATTGCTACTATAATTGTTGTTATTATTAATAACGATATTACTAACATAATAAGTGATACAGACAGACCGTCAGAGTGCCTATTTTCAGGCGTTCTGACGGTCTTTTTTTTGTCAGTTAGACAAATGTACCATTAACAAAAGATAATGCCCGTAGCAGGCTGGGAAGCACCGCCACGGGCAAATATCCGACGTTTACTCTATTAGACTATTCGTCCTCGTAGTTATCACTATCTTTCGGACTAATCATTTCTCTAACACCACTAAATGTAATACCAAAAGGATTATACATATTGTAATAAGACATAGTAGCACCGAGATTATTAAACTTATTAATTTGACGAAGAACAGGAACAGCTTGACGTAATGCAATTGCACGTTTATCTTGTCCCTTATAAATACCTCTATCATAAATAAGTTCATCATCATCAACCCAAAGACCTTGAATAGTGAGATTAACAAGTTTATATGCAGATTGTAAAGTTTTCTGACCAGCAAACAAACTATTTGCAGTTTGTTCTATTGTAGCCATCCAACCAAATACTGGCATAGGTTCAATCATTTGTTGATAATAAGTTGTTGCAGCATACATAGCGTGCTGATACAAAATATTATCTTCGTCATCATCATCTTTCTTAAATGCACCAAGTGTCATAGCAGCAAGAGCACTGAAAGCTAAAGCACCCATTAAACGAGCAAATTTCATAGTTGCTATCTGTTCATTTAAAGGAAGAGTATTATAATAGAATCCTACATTAAGTAACCAACTTGATACACCTTTGAAGAAATTACCAATACCTTTCATATAGTCGATAACAGTATTGTTATCATTAAGACTATCTTTGAAGGCTTGACTACCACTTCTAAACATATCAAACATAGGATTAAATATAGGAACTTCATAAGAACCTAATTGTTCATTATAAAATATACGACCGAAACGACGACCGAAATAACGAACAAAGTTAGGACGAACCCATTTCTTAAATTGCATTAACAAATCACCAAATGCAGCATCTTGTAAACTATTTCTGTCTACACGATTGTAAATACCATGTAATGATTGGTTAATAGCTTTAACTCGACCACGGAACTCCGAAAGAGTTTCTTCTGTAAGACCACTTTCAGGATTAAAACTCAAACGACCATCTACAAGTTTAAGTTCCGAACGAAGAGTATTATATTTATCAAAAGCTTCACGTTGAACTTTTTTATCAGTCTTTCGAGAATCAACAATTTTCTTACGTTGTTCATCAGAAAGTAAATTATAATGTGATTTAAGATATTGAGAAGCATAATCATGATTCCATAAATACTCTTTTGAAGTACGTTTTTCTTCACGAGCTATCTCAGCATCTAAATCTTCTTTGAAAATAAGATATTTATCATATTGTTCATTAGTAAGAACATCTTGTAATAACTTTTCAAGATTATCATTATAAAAATCATTGAAAGCCATAATTTTACCACCAACTACTCGATGAGATTGCGTAGCAGCAAGTAACATACCAAACTGCATAATGAACTCACCCATGTTATTAGGAGCATAACCAACAGTATCAACCATTCGCATAGCTTTAATCCAATAGGAAGTTCCAGTATCAGAAGATGTTACATCACGAGTATCTTGATAAATATCATCAAAGTCTTTAATGATTGCTACAAGTACATCATCAGTTCTTGTCGAATTAATATCGCGTAAGAAATGAGGAATAGTCTTAATAACATCACGCAGACCTGATTTCATAATATCTTTGCTTTCAACAAAGTTATTAGCAGTAGATTCAACTATCATATCAGTAACACCTTTGAGAATATTAGTGATACCAGCAGTATAGTTGAGATACATGAAAGTCATAGAAGTATAACGCAATAATGCACCGGCAGAAACATCGAGAGCACTATTGTATTTACTAAAATTAAAAATACGACGTTCCATATTATTTAACTGTTCATTCGCATTTTTAATAATATCACGAGGTGCTACACCAGAAACTCCACGTTCATTCATTAAATATTTCGTAAGCTGATAATCAGTTTCAAAATTATTAATTGCACGAAGATTATAAAGTTCTTGTGTAAAACCTTTCATTACATCAACAATATCATAAGACATCACATTTGCTTTATACTTTTTATTTTCAAGCATTACAGCATCGTTATAATGTCTAATCTCACGAAGAGTTGAAGGTTTAATTGTAACAGGAAGTTTGTTATTTTTATCAAACCATTCACTAAACAATTCTACAATTCGAGCTTCGTATTCAGTATAACTTTCAGATTTGTACTTTTTACGAATATTAAATACAGGAATATGTTTAGGAACTTGTAAAGTTTGAGCTTTTGTAACAAATCGTTTAGTACCATCAATGTCAGTATAATACCTATCTTTATGAATCATAGGAATACTAACAAATTGTTTAGCAGATTGACCTAATGTAGCTTGAGGAATGAAAGGCATTACCTCATCCCATCTACCATAATAGTTAATCCAGTTACCGTCATATTCACGAATAGTTCGTTGAATAAGATTACGAATAGTATTGAGTAATTTTTGTTCTTTATCACTTAAAGCTGCATATTCATCTGATACTGGGGTATTACCAAAATCAAGTTTATAAAGAACGTTTTCACGTTTACCACTAATATCAGTGATAAGACTAAGTTCAATAAGGTCATGAGTTTGTAAATAAACAAGTTTCTCACGATTACTTAATTCAGTAAGTTCAGCAAGATGTTTAGCTGCTTCATTATCACTTAATGGAACAATGTTCCAAGTATGATTTTCATTATATTTCTTTATAATATCATCAATGATTTCAAGAGTCTTTTCAGCAGTAACTCTTGTAACAAATCCACTGTCAGTATAAAGATTCTTATAAATAGCATCACGAATATCTTTTCGTAAAGTACCAGTCGAATCTCCAAGACCTTCAGTTTTATAACTACCGATTAAATCTCCATATTCATTAATGAATTTGTGCATTAACTTTTCACGAGCACGAGCATTTTTAGAAAGTCCCGGTTGAAACTCTTCAAGTGCACTTTCAAGTTCATCATTAATGCGTTGAGCTGCTTTCTTAGCTTTATAATTAGCTTCATCCCATGCTTTACCAGTAATATCAATTAAAGTAATACCAGTTGTAAAAGCAGAATCAAGCCAAAGTTGTGTCTTATTAATATCTTTATCAAGTTCAAATAACAAATGTTGAATTTCTAACCACTCATCTTCTGTTATTTCAACACTATTAACATCAAATCCTTCAAGACTACCATTATGTAAAGCAAGATATTCTTTAATCTTACTAAACGCAGTAGTATATTTAGGATTACGACTTTTATCAATTACAGCCCAAGTTACCACATCTTTAACAGATTGAATGACATTAGACCGTATTCCAGCAACTTTTGTTGCAAGAGATTTAAGTCGAGCGATATTATTATTTAATTCACCAAATTCTTTAGTAAATAATTCTTTACCTTCTTCACTTTCAGCATCATAAACTGTATCTTGAATTTTTATTTCTTCAAGTGTAAGATATGGACTAAAATGAGAAGCAAGTTTTAACATCATTACAAGTCTATCTTTGTAATCAAGAGCCGCACCATAATTTGAACGAATCTCTTCATAATTCAAATCCTTAGTAATAGCCCACAATTGCTTAATAGCATCATAAACAGAACTACTCAAATTAGCCAAACGACTATAAGTAGCTTTCATTGCAGCAATATCTCGTTCTTCAAGAGCACTTTGAATACCACCTTCAAAACTTTCATCATCGAAGGATTTTAAGATATTCATAAATTCCTCACGATTTCCAACATTGTTATTATTCAAAAATTTCTGGATTCTATCCATAATTTTCAAAGTTTCAATAGCAATATTAGAATCGACAACAAGAGAATTTCGTAAACCATCTCTTGTAGGAACATCAGCATGAACAACACGAGAATATAATTTTTCATTATCACCATAAATATTAATATTCCTACGAGGAACATCAATATATGTTTCTGCAACTATTCGACCAACACCATCATTTAAGACAGTACTAACCGACGTCATAATGGGATTAATTCTGTAAAGATTACTAATAAATGTTTTTGTCCAATCATCTAAATAATTGAAATCTCTATTAGCATCAATCAGAACATCACCATTAATATAAAGATTACCATTCTTTAACATAGGAGCTACACGAAGAGCTTCTTCGTAAGCAGACTTATTATAATCTACTTGAATTGCAGATTTATGATAACCTTTATAGAAAGAATGAGTTGCTTGTGTAGTAATAAAAATAGATGTAGCAGAAGATTCTAATTCATTATAAATAACATCGCTTGCAGAAGAATGTGTATGTTCAATATTAATGAATGTAGGAGTAGTAACTTCAACTGAATTTAATACTTCAAAATCTGTATCAGATACAGAAGCAACATCAGTATCAATTACATCTTCTGTTTCAACATCAACAGTGCTATCAATAGCATCTTCTATTTCAATCATATTAGCATCATTGAAATCTGAATTTTCATCCATTTGGACTGATTCATTATCATCAATAGCTAACATGAATTTATGAATAGTATCAGAATCTATAATAACCGATAATCTATCAGTTACAATAGTTTCACCATCTTTTTGAACTTGTGCCATCATACCTTCTTGATAAGTAGGTATAATACTAATGTCACCAGTCATTAAAGATGCCTCATTGCGAAGTAAAGGATTAACAGGTAAGAATACATAAATATCTTTTAATGGATTATTAGTATTCGTAGTAATTTTATATCGTTTATATACACGATTCTTACTACGAGTAATCCTTTCAGTTACATATTCTGCGTTAGCATATTCAGAATTAATTAATCGAGCTTCAGTTTCAATATAGAAATTCTGAGTATTACCATTTTCGTCAATATAAGAACCAATACCAACATTTTCGCCGTTAGCATTTTGAACATAACCAATAGTAGCTTTATTCTTATTTGCTTCCCAACGATAACGTTTTTGTATATCACTTAATAATACTGGATTCATATCTGATTTCATACGAGATATTAAACTCATAACAGGTGTAATATCTACATTTCCATCAAATACAGCTTTTTCAGCATTTCTTAAATTCTCTGCGTAATTACAAAGATTAACAGAAGGGTCAGGATAATGAACTTCACGACATAAAGCATCGTATTCTGTATTAAGTCGATTAGTACTTATAAGTTCAATCGGAATATATTTTGAAACATTATAAGCATAATTAAAACCTTCTGTAACATAAGTATAAACTAATAACTGACGTATCGTATGAGCAATGTAAGGAATTTTACTATCCCACATACGAAGAATACTATCAGTCATATTAGACCAAGAATTGACATCATTATCATCACGTTGGATTCTAATAACATCATAAGGTACAGAACGATTATTCTTACGAACTGTTAAATACTTAAATATGTTATCGCCTCTAAATTCAGGTGATTTCTCAATATAATCTCTTAATGTACTATCTTTTTGAATAAATTGAATCTGTTGAGCAAGTGAAAGTTTAGTATATTGAGTAAAACTTTCAGGTGTATAACCATCTTTAACAGTATTCAAAAGAGTCTTAAAGATAAGTTTTTGTTCTTTAAGTTGTTCCTCTGTATGAATACCTAATGTAGTAAGAACTTCCGGAGTATTATCAGGTGTTAAAATAGGAAGAACTTTAACAAGTCCATTATCTAATCCACCGTTAATACTTACGAGATAATTCATAATACTATCAGTAACATATTTATAAGTAGATTCATCAATCGAATTTTTACGTTGAAGTATTTGACCTAAAATCGTATTAGCAATGTGATAATTTCGAGTAATGAAAACATCACCGAAACCATTAGCCATTAACCAATGTGCATACTGATAACGAGCTTGAATTACTCCATAAGCACTTTGATTTTCAGTATCATTAAATTTGTTGCCATCAAGATAACCTTCAAATGAACCAACAAATATACTTTCAATAATGTCTTTACCATTATCAAGAATTACCTTATTAGGAGTTTCATATCCAACAGCTAAATCCTCAATAAGTTCACGACGTGTCATAATATCATTTCGTTTCGGAAGTTCCGCACGAAATCTTTTCATATCCAAATAAGTAATCGCAGCAAGAGGATTACCTTTAACATCTTTTGGTTTATAATGCCTTCTAAAAGCATCAGAACTTTCGCGAGTAAAAGCAGCTTTAATCGCATCTATTGCTTTAGGATTACCAGCATTTTCTTCGATATATTCATCAATAAATCGAAGTGTTTGATTATACTTATCATTTACAAGTTCTTTTAAGGTTTTTACTGGATAATAGTATTCAGCAAGTTTACGTTCTTTTTGGTCAGCCTTAAAGAAACTATCAACCCTACTTTCACTTTTAAGCATAAAGTTAAGGTCAATCAAATTAGTAGCAATTTCATTATATTCAACAAAATTACCAAGAACGCTAATCTGACGTAATAACCAATCTGCTGTACGATTATTACGATTTTTGATATTATCTAATAATTCTTCAGTAGTTTGATAACCATATTTACCACTGATTTCATTAATACTTATATTCGGTAATTTATCTTTTAATTCATTAAGCTGTCCGACAGTAAGAGTTTTAGTTTTACTTTTACCGCTTGCGACAGTCATTATTACATCATGAGATTCAACCGGAGTAATTTCTTTCTTAACAATTAAATCAGCATAAATCTTAGCAAGTTCTACACTATAATCAGAACGAATTGCTTCGACAGCATCAAGAATTGTAAAATTACCACGACTTAATGATTGAACTTCCATTCGATTAACTGCTTCAACAATAGCAGGTTGATGAATAAAAGCATCTTCATTAGTGAATCTATTAGGTTTATCATTGTAAAGTTCAATAGTAACACCAGATGATATAGCACGAGCTACACTTAAAGTATGAACATTAAGATTAAATCCAAGTCCAGCTTTAAGAACATCAAGAATACCAGAAGTAAACTGATTCATTTGAAGTTCAACTCGCTCACCACTAATATCCAAATGTTCATTAAGTGCATCATTATTAATCCAAACATCATTAACCCAAAGAGCATTTTCTTTTGGCAATAATTGGATATTTTCAGCACCATATCGTTTAGCTAAAAATTCTTTATATTTACTTGTTAATCGAGGTACACCTTTATCACTTACAGTGTACATTTCATTTCTATCAGCAAAATCTTTAGGTATCGGTAAAGAATTAAGACTAATCTTACGACGAATACCTTTAAGCAATCTACCATGTAAAGTAGAAATTGTTGCGATTAAAGTATCGAAATTAACAGAGTGACCTTTAAGAACTGTTGAACCCATACTCATGTTATTAAGAGTAATTTTATCCATGAGATTATTAGGGTTCAAAGTTTTAAGAGTATAATTCCAAAGAGCATTATCACGGTCAGATACAGCTTGAATTTCAGCCATACCATTAGGTTTATTTACTTCTTCAGCATGATTTGGATTAGAAAGAACAGCTGTAATAATATCAATCAAATGATTATCACGAGCTTCTCTACTATTCAATTCATAAATATTCTCGTTTTGAACAAAGTCTTTTGTAAAAGCATTAAATGCTTTATCAATATTACTTTGAATAGCACTTAAATGAGGAATAATAGTTTTATCAGTATCCTCAACAAGATATTGGAATTTTGATTTAATAGTATCAAAATTACTAATTGTATCAGGAGAAATATCAATAGTAGCTAACTGACTATTAACATTCTTAACAAACTTAATTAAATCATTAATTGCGTTATGAGCACGAATTAATAAATCCGAAGTATAAGCACGTTGAGTTTGAGTGTAATTACCAAAATCTTCAGTAACACCATCTCGCTTATTAGCAAGATATTCTCGAACTAAATTATTTACATCACCGTAATTCTTTGCAAATCCATACTGTAAATTATGCAGAATAGATTTAAGAATCTTAGTATATTCCGAATTACTTTTAACATCTTGTAAATCCTCTTTAATTAATTCAATGATGTTATTAAGAGGAGATTGATTTGTATTAGTAGGTACTAAATTAGGATTATAATATCGGCTAATCCACTTAATAATAGCATTAAAATTATGACTTGTTAAATTAGTAAATTTTTGCGGAGTAGTGGCTAATTCGATATACTTTTGCTTAAATACCGACCGTGTGAATTTACCCCCTACTTGGGCCTGCGAGGCATCAAATTTCGACTTAAATTCGACAGGTATATATTTGTCTTGCTCAAAAATTACATTGCGATAGTAGGCGTAAATCGAGTCAATATCGAAGTCCCAGCCAGTACGAGTAATAAGACTTTGTGGGAATATAGCTTGTGTAGCATTATTATTAAGAAAACCAACAACTTCAAATACAATCATTGATTGTTTACCCTCAGTAGGAATACGAATACCTATCATCCGACGAGCTTTAACATCAAGTTTGTCAATATCAACAGTTATAATATCCTTAGTTGTACCATCTTCATTAGTAATAGTTTTAACAGTACCAATATTTTTATAGAAATCCATTTTCCACGGATTAACTATAACTTCTGCATAATGATAATTTCCATCCTCACGATATTCAGCTTGTAATTCAAGACTTCTACCAGTTCGTTTACATTCTTCAATGAAACTTGAAGCATATGTAATAGAACCATTAGCAACAAGTTCATCAATCGTTTTATTGTAAAGTTCTTTATCAGAATAAAACTCATTGTGTTTGATTAACTCATTATTTGCAGTAAATATATCAGCTCGAATAGGAGCATGAAATCCGGGAAGATATTTATTAATAACTTGTTTACTTAACATAGAAGCCAGTATCTTCTCTAACTTACCTTTAATAACAGGATAAGATAAAGGCATAATAGGAAGACCATCTTCTTTAATTTCAAGAGCTTTTCGAATAGTTATAGCATCAACATCATCCGATATAATTTCTTGAAAACGATTAACAAGTTTATTTATATCAATTTGAATAGCACTACGAGCATCAGTTCGAATTTCACCATTCTCATCAATACCACCAATATCGTAAAGTAATTGCATAGCATCTTCACGAATATTAGTAGCTAATGTTTTTTGAAATTCATCAAATAGTTCTTTACCAGTAATATTTTTACCGTCTAATTCATAAATAGCATTATTCCAATCAAGACCTTCCATAATCTGCTTAACTAACTGACCACCTAAAATAGTAGTTTCATCAAGCAAATCAGCTTTAATATCTTGTTGAATAACAAAATCACTATCTCGCATATAAAGAATAGACCTATCATCTACTCGATTTAGTGCTTCAATATCAAGACCACCTTGGTCATTATGAATTTTAACTGGTGTAATACCAGATACTTTAACAGCAGAAATAGGACTAACTTGGTCAATATTATTTTGAATCATCCAATCATATAATTGACCAATAGCACTACCTCGTGTCATACTTTCAAAAAGAACAACAGTCGAGTCTTTAATTTGAACACTATCTATTTCATCAGCAAATATATCAACTTCATTACCAGTTACAGCCGGAGCATGATAAAAATCACCACGGCGACGACGAGTTGTACCAAACAATTTAACTTGTTCTACAACCTTAGCGTAAGATGTAGGATTAAATGTTTTAGTCGGGTCTTGTAAATCAGTAATATATTGATACAAAGGTTCACTTGGATTCCAACGACCAGTGGCTTTCAAAAGTTTAATAAGACCTACATCAGTCATAATAGACTGAGAGTCATTAATAGTAGCAGTAGCACGATAAGCATCCAAAATAGCTTCATTTTGAATACCCATTTTATCAAGAATATTGCTATTGAAATTCATATCTTCCATAACAACAACCTTACGAGGAGTATCATTATGAATTGAATCAATAGAATTAAGACCATTCTTAATAACTTGTGCTACACGTTTATTGAGGTCTACTGTATCTTTATATTCTTCAATATCACCATTAAATATAGCGTTCATACTATGATTATAGATAGTATGATTAAGTAATACTTTAAGTAAACTTAATCGAACACCATCATTATCCATAATATCATAAGTAGCAAGAACGTGCTGACGAGCGCTATTTAACAAACTTTCTTTCTTTAATGTAGGGATAGTATCAAAAGTATATTCTTTACCATCAGCTTTGCGACGTTTAATCCAATCATTAGCTTTCTGATTATATACTTCTTGAACTAAATCTGCTAAATAACTATCGAAAGTAGTAACGACACTTGTATCAGTTTTGATATTAGTATCGTAAATACTTTTAGCAATATTTTCAAAACTATCAACACCAGTTGTAGCATTCCAACGAATGTAAGCAGTTACGAAATCACGAATATTACCAGTATTAGCAACAAGATTTTCATCGTAAGGTTCGTTACGAACTTGTGCAATCATATTACGATAAACTTCTGTAACATCTACATTATTTATCTTTGCAATATGAGCAGGTAATGTGATATTCTTACCATTCTCAATATAAGTAATATTCAAGAACTGAAACGCCTTACCAGTCGGAATACCTTTTGCATCATAAATAGCTCTACCATTCCAATACTTTCGATTATGACGAGTTTTCATTTGAGCAAGATTCTCGTCACTATTATCTCTTAATTGAAATATAATTTGCCCAAAAGTATTAAACTTAAAGATATCACTATTTACAATCTTTTCGATAGAATGAAAAACATTGGATTCTTCATTTATCGGATTATCTGTTATACGAACAAACTTATTTCGTGCAACAAGATTATCTAAATATTCAGTAACATAAGAATATATACGAGGAGCATGAGTAGCTAATCTACTACTAATACCATTCATCGGCAGATAAATATTTAATCCACGAGAAATAGCATCATTAATAAAAGGAACTACTCGACTTTCAAAATCTTTTACATAGGCATCATAATCTGCATCAGTAAAATAATCTGTTGTCGTAGGTTTATTCGGAGTAATATTCTCACCCTTAAAACCATCAATTTCGATAGTATTTTTAAGACCTCGAATAGATTCTTGTCCAGATGTTGCTGGAGTACCTATCGCACGACTTTTAGTATTACCTGAGAAAATAAATACCGATTTAGGATGTGCTGCAACAGCGGCAGGTGTATAATTAGAACCAAAAGTCTTAACGTGAATTGAAGTACGAGGTTTAGAAGAATCTTTAATAAATAAATCATCGACTTCAAGTCGTTTTGTAGTCATCATATAACTACGAGGACTATCAGATGTTAAAAATACATATTGACCAAGCATATTAAGAATAACTTCGGTATATGTATAAAGAGCACCTTGTACTTCACGATATTTCAGACCTTTGTTTCCAATCTTAACACCATTAAATGCAGATAATGCAAACTGATAACGACGTTCAACATCAGAAATAAATGCAGGATTTACTTCATATTCACCAATACTATTTTTAGTGAATATACCAAGACCAGTCTTTTCATCATAAATGAGAATATTATCTTCTGCACCCGGAGCAGTTAAAGTTGGGTCATTAAGATAATCCTTAAATATATGCTTGATATATTCAGTATTTACACCAGTACGAGTAATAAATCCACGAAGAAACTTTGTAAGCATACTATCATACTGAGGTGAATAATTAAGTTTACCTTGAACATCAAGATAACTCATATTCGTAAAACTGTTAAAATCATAAGTAGCAATTTGTGCTAATGAATATAAATATCCATTAATATTATGTGCAGGAATTTCTTTGCCACGATATGTATTAACCCGATGTTTAGTATCATTAACTACATTTTCAAGAAGAGAATTAACTCTTGAATATACTTCATTTGCATTATCATTTGCATTATAATATTGAGTAAGAGCATCACGAGTAATTGCTAATCCTAAGTAATTAATTACAGACATCTGTTTATCTAACAGAGCTGCTTTATCAATCTTACTACGTCTTGAAATAGGTTCAAAAATACGTTTAGATTTAGGATTAGTATAAAGTACATCATTCAGATTATTATATAATCCAAATTCAATATTTGTACTTAAAATACTTTCAAATCTATCAATATATGTTTTAACACCAAATGATTCTCGATTATTCTGATAAATCGTAGCATTATTACCACCTTCTAATGCCATAATATTTACAGGAATAACAGCAAGTTTAATTCCAGAAATATAAGCATTTACAAAAGAATTATCATAATCAGAAGCAGCAGAACCATCATCTTCAAATACTCGTTGGAATATTTCAAGAATAGGAGTAAACTCATCATTTATAGCTGCAAGTTGTTGCAATCTATTATATACATCTTGAGGTTGAATATCGTAAAGATGTGCCTCAATAAGTTTATTCCATAAAACATTAATATCAATAGGAGCAGGAATATACGCTTTGTTAGCAGTTCTATTTTTGAAATTACTCGAACCTACAAGAAGAGCTATTTGAGCTTTAACATGAGATGCTAACGTATTCTTTCTGTCAATACGTTCTTTTTGCAAATCATCCCACATTACTTCAATATCTTCAATAGCATCACGTTGTCCTTCTTCTGTACTTTCATCATCGACAATCCGATTATTTTGATAAGCACGCTTACGATTAATACCATAGTTCTTATCAATATAATCAAGAAAATAATTAAAGATTTGACTATTACCTTTATTCAAATCAGTAAGTACATTTGCTACAAAAATATCGTTAAATCTTGTAGGAATAAAATTGGGTCGAGCTTTATACTCTTCAAGTTCTTTATTAAACTCAGCAAGAATTAAAGCCTTAAATCCACTACGAGAAACATCTCGATAATTAGCTCCAAAACGAGCTTGTCTTTGTTCCGCAGTAAGACCTTTTAACTTAAAGTAAGCAGCAGTTAAAACACGAGCCATATAAGCATAATCCATCTCATCAAATGTAGCAGTATTTACAATAGACGGATTAAAAGCGTGTTTAATATCAAGACCTAATGCGTTACCAAGAGATTCAAAATCTTTACGAATATCTTCACTATAAGTTTCATCTGTCGAAAGAGCAGCTAATACAGATTCTAATTTAAGTTCTCCACTTGTATAAACGGGATAACCCGTAGCTCCATAAGGAGTACGGGCATCCGCTTCTGCATATAAAAACGCTGTAAGAATACGACGCTTAAAAGCATTCTCTAATGATACATCAGCATTATCTTCAGCATAACCTCGAATATTATTATAATCTTTAATAGTAGGTAAAACACCTTTTTCCATTAAAGATGTAATAATATCTTCAATAGGCTTAGTCTTAAAAGACTTCATTTGATGATAAAGACCAGATTTCTCAAGTCTTCCATCAACAGTTAAACGATAAGGTTCAGGACTACATTGTGCATTCATAAACTAACAAATTTTGTTATTATTGTCATCAATATATTTATCAATAAATTCAATTACATATTCACCGTTTGAAGATACAACATTTTTCTGATTATTCAAAACATTTTCAGAACTATTTGAAAAAACCTGACCAGTGGGCGTCAAACCCACTCCCCCACCGGGTATCACTATGTTCGGGCCAATATCAGAAACATCAATACTATTAAGTGTTTCAGAATTATTGTCATCAAACGTAATTTCGCTGTCATCATCAAGAAAATCTAATTCAGCTTGAGCTACTCTTTGATTTTCTGTCAGAGGTACATCAGGCGTTTTAATAGGTTCTGTAACTGATAAATTATCATGTGTTGCATCGTTTGTAACATTAGTTTGATTAGTTGTAACTGAGGTTGGCTCCGCTGCTGGGCTTCGCCCAGCGCTCCGCTCCCCGGTGGGAGAGGAGGTTGCACGCCCACTGGTCGGACTTTTTGCGCGTCGGCTGTTCACACTATCCAAACTATTAATTACTATATTTCGTACATTACTAAGTAAACTATTATCAGTAACTGTATCTATACCAATAACAGAGAGAATTGCATCAATAATTTTATCCCAAAGACTTTTACGTTTTTTAATCTTTGGAGCTTCTTCTACGATAATTCTATTTGCCAAATTAGCAAACTGTTTATTTGTAAAAGCATAAGTAACTATTTCAGCAGGAGTTTCACTTAATATTTTAAGATATGTACGAAGATAACCAAGTTCAAGTTCAGTTAAATCGCTCTTATATTTAGCATTAAATTCTTTAGCGTCAACCTTAAATGCGGTATCATTAATATCACTAATTAAGGTAGCAAGTTTATCATATAATTCTTTAGAATTAGCTTGTTGTTCAAAATACTTATGAAGAGATTCATGAGTAATATTAACACCTAAATCAGTAGCAGTAAAATCACGTTTAGTAAGTTTATTACTATTGATAACGATAGTTTCAGTACCTTTATCATATTGAGCAATTATGAAATCTTGTTTACTCGATAGTTTCTTAATACTGAAATTAGTTTTACCATCAGTATAAATTCTATCATATAATTCAGCGATTCTGTTAGCAACATCTTCAGATACAAAATCAGGTATAACACCTAATACTCTAAGACCTGCTACTTTATCATCTGTAATATTAACAAGTTTTTGATACCAGTTTGTTTCAGTATCACTTGTCATTGAACTTAATGTTGTAATTGCTTTAACAGCAAATTCTTTCGTCATATCTTCTGATTCTCGAATAGGATTATCAGAACTTTCAGATTTAAGTTCAAAGAACATTGCAGGTTGAATAGAATCAATAGTATAATTGGTAACAACATTACCATTAGTATCTCTAATTCCAATAACACTTGTTGTTAAAGCGCCGGTGTCAAGAATAAAATCTTGCATCGAATCAAATGTTGAAGAAACAGATTTATCAACGATACCTTGTTGTTTAGCCCAATCAAGTATTTTAGATTTATATTGACCTTTAACTGCTGTGTAACCATCATCTGTTTTAACACCGTAAGTATAATGGTCGCCTTGCAATGCAGTAGTAACACTACGTTGCATATTACCATATAGTTTACGGAATAGATTATGATTAAGTAAATCAGTTAAATCTTTACCAGTAATACCTCTTGCTTGCAAATCAATTACAGCGTAAGTTCCTTTGTTAGATTTACTCTTTTCAATAATACCATTTAATTGAGCAAGTTCTCGTGCTGTAAAAGGACTCTTAGCAATACGAACTTTTGAAGTAGTTCTATTAACTGGAATTACTCTACGACTTAATCGAAGTTTAACAGGAGTAAATTTATCACCAGATTTAGTATATTCAATACTAATTCTATTGATATAACTTATTCCATTTCCAAGTATATTCTTTTTACGAACAACTGTTTGGAAATCTAAATGTTTAATATAACGAGTTTTTCCAGTAGCAGGGTCTGTATTTTCGTAAAGAGAACTAATGTTAAACCATTCAGCTCCCGGAACTCCACGATTATAACTTGTAATGATAGCTTCTGACAAAGGAGCTAATCGACTACGAATATTAGCATTGTGAGCTTTAGTTCGAGTCTTATTAGTATCATCTACAAGAGTATACAGACCAGATTTAGCATCAGTCGGAAGAGATGTAAACGTAGCATCTGAAATAATATCACTCATAGTTTGAGTAACAAATTCCATAGCAGCTACATTAAACGGTGTATCTGCAACATCACTTGTTAAATTACCACGATGTAACGGAACATAACTTTTTCCATTTTCACCAGCATTAGCTTGAATTTCAGCATACATTTGGAAATGCCTATCTGATGAAGTAATTTTATCTTCAACAATAGGATTATTAAATGCAGTATCAGTAGTAAGTGATGAAACTAACATTAAACCATCAGCATTAGGCTGACGTTGAATAATATTAACAGCAGGTTTACCATTAACTGTAACAGTACGTTGCATCTCTTCATTTACATTAGCTCGATAACCACTTGAATCGGCAAATGTAATAGGAGATTTATTAATACCTTTTAATACTAAAATTGCAGAACCTTTTTCTTTAATTTCAGTAACAAGTTTTTGACTTTGAATAAAGTCATTTCCAAGTTTAGTATTTAGATTCTGATAAGCGTTCTTGATTCTAAGTCCATAACGAACATAATCATTAAGATTTTTAAGTCTTACGTTATAAAACATAGGACTAATAAGATAATAAACCTTATTTAAATCAAGAGCTTCAATATCAAACGCTTCAGGACTAACACCTTCGACTTCGGTATTATATTGGATAGCTCCAATAAAAGCATTGATTATTTCAGAATGTTCAGTTTTTGATGTATTACCATATTTATCTAATTCTTTAATAATTGATTTCAGTTTTGAAACAACTGAATCAGAATTTTGTTGTTCACGAGTTAAGGCTTCAGTATATACTTTATAAAACTCTTTTGTTAAGTTAAATATTGTATCACTTCCACCAGCTTTTCTGATAATAGTATCTACAAATTTAGATGTTCCATAAGAATTACCAAAAGCAGAATCATATTGATTAACTCCACTTTCATCAATTCTACCTAATTGGATTCCATGATAAGTTTCACTATCACCTAAACCAATTCGTTCAATTAATAGTTTCTTACCATTTACATCTAAATTGACATCGACATTACCATCTTTATAAGTAACTTCAAATTCCTGACCTTCGTGTAAAGTTCTTAAAGCATCAAATAATTCAGTAGCCTTGAATTTAACACCATTAACTGTAATGTTGTTTTTAATAACACGAGTTTTAGGATTATAATATTCAGGACTTGTGATAATCTTATAAACTTCAGGTGTAAGACGACGTAAACCTTTGAAACCATTAGTTTCAAATTCACGTTGAATATGAGTTTTGAAGAAATCACTTAAAAACTTACCACGAAGATTTAAGTTACTATCAAGATAAGCACCGTCTGTTGTTTGAATAGGATTAGCAATTCGTTTATTAATAATATCAAACAAACGTTTAAGAGCATCAAGTTGTTCTTGTGGAACACCATTCTTACTCATTTGTTGATATATTGTATTAACATTTATATCATTTTTAAAATATTTAAGTGCATACCAGATAGGTTCATAATATTTGATAACATCATTACGACCATCTGTTTGCTGATATATAGAATCAAGAATATCTTCGTAAGTATAAACGTGATTATCAGTAAATATCTGACGACCATCAAGTTTTACAATAGTATTTTCAATAGCATCAAGAGCATTACGCATTGAATCACTAATGTAATAACGATAGTCATTAGTATTAAATTCATTTCTCGATTCAGTATCATCTATAAAGTCAGAAACACTGTTAGCAAGTACATCAAGACTATTAAGAATAGATACATCATCGTTTAATTCAGTACCACTTTCAAAATTATAATATCTCGAAAGAATAGAATAAGCCATTCGAGCATTTCTTAATAAATCAAGAACATTACTTTGACGAACAGCAGTAATAACATCCACACCAGTAAGATTCAAAGCATCAACATCAGATACCAAATAAGGTTGAATTGATTGAGCTAATGTATGAAGTCTTGTACGAGCAGGAAGATTAGGAACAGCACCATATTCTAAAAACTCTTTTGCTAAATTATTTACGGCAGTAGCAAATTCCATAATTTTAGAAGTTTGACTACCAAAGCCATCATCATTTACAAGAGTATCATGTAACGGACTATCTTCATCTTGTCTAATAGCACGAATTTTACTAATAAATCTATTCATCACACTATTAATATATGCGATATTAGTTTTGTAAAATTCAGTTGTACTTTTAGCTACTTCATTAATAATACTATTTTTGAATAGAGTTATTTTATGATAGAAATTTGAATATCTAACAGTATCAAAATTACTATTAAGATTTTCAAATTTAATTTGAGTAAGACCTTCAATTTGTGCTCGAATTACATTATGGTCTACATTAATATTCTTAAGAGTTAATTTACCATCAGTTATAATATAATTATTGTTAAGAACATTAGCAACGTTAGCAATATAGTCAGCAATAGCTTCACGCATTTTAGCATTTTCCTCTTCACTATAACCAACTATATCACCACCGTAAAGATTCCAAATCCAATCTTTGAAAAGATTAGATTTAAGATTATTTGCAATACGGATATTGCTATCTGATAATAACTGTTTTACACGATTAGCTTTTTCTAAATTCTCATTACTAATTTCAGTAGGTTGATATTCATTTATCCAACCAATAAAATTACCAATAATATTAGTTCGTAACGTATTAAGTTTAGTATTATCAATAGGAGATAATAATGCTTTATAAATATCACTATTAGAATCAGATAATTCTTTATACAGATTTATAATAGTATCTAAATAATGATTCTTAAATTCATCTGCTGAAAGTTTATCTTGAATATTATAAAGTGTTTTATAAATAGCATCAAATTTAGTTTGAACTTCACTTCGAATTTCAGTAATATCCATACCTGCAAGTTCTTTTGCAGAATATGTATCTTCCTTACCAGTCGCATCATCTTTTATAGTAACCATTACAGCACTAAAATCGGTTTCGTCGTCGGTTACGACCTCGATTCTTTGCACGGTTTTGGGCGATTCTGCGACATTAAATTTTGAGCCTACCGAATATACCTTATTTTTAATATCGACGGTATTTGGGGCCTCGCTGTCATCGAGAGAGTACGAAATCCCGTTACTGTCTGTCAGCACCTCGGTAGTAACATTTTCGGGTTCTTTACTTGCTTCTTGATTAGTAGTTTCAGTAGTTTCTTCTACTTTATCTTTAGCTTTTTCAATCTCTTCTTGTTTATCATAAACTTCTTTAAGTAACTTACTTCGTTCAGCCATAATCTCATCTCGATTATTAACATTTTCTTCGAGAGCCATTACAGCCATACTTAGTTGAGTTCGAGCCTCTTCAAGAGATTTATATGTTTGATTATTGTTATTGCGAGTTTCACGCAAACGTTTTGCAGCTTCATTATATTCAGCTACATTGTTATTTTCACGTTCACTCTGTTCTGTAATATCACTATTAATTCTATTAAGTCTTGTATCGTAATCAGCTAAATCATTTTCAAATAATTCAATCTTCCTACGAGTATCAGCAATCTCTCCATTATGAATAGCAAGTTCTTGCTCATATTGGAGTTTACCAACTTCTAATTCTGCAATAGCCTGACGAGCATTTGCAATTTGTTGTTGCAGACTTAAAATAGATTTTTTACTATTTTTAATCTCAAGAAGATAAGGTTTTCGAGCTTTGCGATTAGGTTGTTTTGTACTGATAGCACCTTGATTAGCAATATAAGTATTTAATTCATCAATTTGAGATTGCAAACCATTGATTATATCTTCAATAGTTTTAATCTTATTTACTAATCGAGTACGTTTACCTTTAAGTGTACTAATCGCTTTATTACGAGTTTTATCTTCAAGCTGAGTTTTATAATCTTCAATAACTTTTTGCAGTTCTTCACGTTCTTGTTCAAGAACAGTCTTTTCTACATTTAAGCTATGGAGTTTACTATCAATAGCTTTAAGGGCTTCATCTCGTTGCTTACGAAGATTAGACGCTTCAATATCGAAAGTTTGAATATCAGTATCAACAATAGCTAATTGACGACGATAATAGTCAAGTAAATAATCATCAGTTGATGCCTGAACTTTAAGAACATTGTCGAAAGGATTACCCCAACTTAAACCCATATTGCGAGCATGAATATCTCGCATAATAGTAAATTCTCTACGAAGAGCATCTGCAACAGGTCGTTTGTTAGCACCGTAAACTTCTTCAAGTTGAGCATCTGATAATTTACTTAATTCATCAAAATATTCAACAGCATAATTGAATCCATTAACAGAACCGATTCTACCCATAATACCAACAAGTAAACTTGAAGCAGGGTCAGTAATAGTTCTATTAACTTTCGGAGTACCATCATTGTTCATAACTTGATTACCAGCTTCATCTAAAACTGGAATTTCAGTTACTTTAATATTCATATCACCGTCAAAATCAGCAATAGCTGCGGCAGTATCTTGAATACCATTTATAATATTAGTAGCTCGTTTATTTTCAGCTTCTTGTTGAGCTTTACCATTAAGTATTCGTGTAACACTACTACGTCCAGCAGACATTACACCACCACCAATAGCACCCCAAATAAAACTATCCCATGAAGAAGCTTGTTCAACAAGTCTTCCCATACGAGCTAACGGAGTTAAATCAGCAGTTTCATCTTCAATCCCAAGTTCTTTCTTTGCGGCAACGACACCTTCATTAAGTGCCATATCAACTCGCATCTCTTCAAGACCTTCAGATAAAGCAACAGAAAAGAAATCTTTTGTTTTATGAAGTCCAATACTCGGAATAAGTTTGCGATTGAGTTTAGATGTTTCACTATCTAAAACAAAAGTCTTACCTTTTTGTGCAAGACCTTTTATATTACTTTTTAAACCTTTTTCAATAGAAATACTATTAACTGGAGCTTCTTTAATACCACGAAGCATACTATTAAGTTCAATAGCATTAAATAATATTCCATAAGCCCAAGCATCATTGTAACTTTCAGAAGCATAAACAGATGCAAACTTACGAGCATCATCTTCATTGAAACCTAAATCGAGAGCATATTGATATTGTTCATCATAACCACGAACAATTTCTTCCATACTATCAAGATGTGCTCCGTATAAAGTACCAATTATCTGTTGAGTATAAGGATTTTGTAATGCACGACCTGCTTTATTCAATGTAGAACCTAAACGACCAACACCGTTAATCATTGTTCCTAATTTACCAACAGCTTGTAAAGCTCGCATTTGTCCAATAACAGGAAGCATAGATGCGGCTGCAGAACCTACGGTAGGAAACATACTTGCCCACCAAGTAGCATCACCCATACCACCAGCAAAACCACCTTTTTGAGCTTGTTCTGTTTGATAAATAGGCATTGCTTTACGACCCCAATTTTCAATATCTTTACCTATTCTCTGCCATTCAGAACCAAGACCTTCGTTGATAGCTTTGTCCCATTTATATTTGGCATTATCATCCCATATTTGACTAATAGCACGATATGTAGTAGGAAAGAAATTAAGAATACTACCAATACCAGTAATAGTACCACCGAGAGTAGTAATTCCTAATTGACCAATAGCATTTTTAGTTAAATACCAACCACTTTGATTTTGTGCTCTATTTTCATTAAGAACACTTAAATCAAGATTAGGATTAACTTGACCTCGACCTAATATATTTTCATATTCAGAAATATTAAAAGGTCGAATTGAAGATTGTTTTCTACCACGAGAAAGTTCAGGTTCCGGCATACTACCGGGTAAAACAGGAGTAGCTCCTACTCCCTGAACTGGTGTTTCAGAAGGAGTAAGAGCTTGCGAACCTGTAATAGGAATTTTAATATCTGTTAGATTTGGCATAGTTTAATATCCTATATTAGCATTATTTATTTTATTCATTTGAATAGCTTCGGCAGCTTCTTGCATATCAAGAACAACTCCATATTGAGTTAAAACATATTCTGCAATAGGAGCTAATGCTTCATTTACAGTTTCATAATATTGAATATTATTAGGAGTTATACCTTTAATTGTGTAAAGACTATTAGGAATTGTATTATATCCAAATTCTCCATAATGAACAGAACCATCAGGATATTTTAATCCACTAATATCTTTTATATAATAACCTTGTGTTGTTCTACCAATCTCAACTTTACGACTATTACCGTCAATACTATTATAGAAAGGTTCGTGAATATTCAAATCATATTCAACTTTACCTAAATCATCAACAGTTCTTTGAAGGTCTGCGATGTTTGCAACAGCAGGACTATTATTAGCACCAGTAGTATTGAAATCAATAAATCCCGAAGCGTATTGAGATTCAATCATTCCAGCACTACGTTGTAAACCTTCACCACCAATTTTAGCATAAGGTTTAATGTTACGGTAATTGTCAAGAATTTGACGAGCAATAGTAGACGGGTCTACTTGTTCAGAGAAAATAATATTACCACGAGCAGCACCAGTTTCATCGAAAAGAGTAATTGCATATTCATTACGGCCTTCACGAGCTGCAATTCCATTAGCAATCGGGCTAACTTCAGTCTTATAAATATCGTAATCAAGACCAAGTTCTTTACCCAAAAGAGGTTTAGAATTTTTAGTAGCATTACTTTGACGAGTTACACTTATACCTTTTGAATTAGTAGTTGTCGAAGTAGGGAACGCATCAAAGTTCATGTACTTAGCTAATTGCATTCCAGTAAGACCAATACCTTCTCCAGACGGAGTTTGAACAACGCTAATATTACCAGCACCTTTTTTCCAATTTACCATAACAGCTGCCATGTAATTTTGTTGGAATCTTGAAGGATTAGCAATAATCTCACGAGTTGCTGTAAATTCAAGAGGTGCATCAGCAATAGCTTTACGATAACGATTTGAAACATTATCTGCTGCATTAGACAAAGTAGATTCAAACTCTTCTTTTGTCAGCATATCACCAAGATATTTAGCTCCAGTTGTTACACCATCTTTTCGTACCCAAGTACTACTATATGTTTCAGGATTATAAAGTTCTTTATAATTTTGATTTATATAATCAACATATTTATCATAACTATCAAGTCTGTTATCAAGAATAATTTTAGCTTCTTCGTTATTAACTCGATACCAACCTATACCACCTTCAATCTTATCTCGATGTTTATTCCAAGTATCAAATACAGAATTAAGTTGAATTTCGTCAGAACGAAGTTTAGCTTGAAGATTATTATAATTACGTTGAGCAGTTTGAACTTGTAAGAGTTTACCTTTAAGATTAGCTGCTGTTTCTTCGTCAAGACCTGCTGAATCAACTAATCTTTCAGCAGTAGAAATATTAAGTGTTTTAACAATATTACCATCTCCCGGATTAAGACCTAAAATTCCAAGTTCATCAGATGTAAATATCTGATTCATAGAATTTGAAAGTTTAGTCATTTGGTCAGTAATTTCATTACGACGATTAATGTTTTCTGCAACACTATTACCAGTAACTTCAAAACCACCTAATGTATCAAGATATGGAGCATATTGTTGAAGAGTTTCAAGTTCTTGTTGCTTACCTTTTGCACGAGCTTTAACATAAGCTGTATAACCGGGATTAGCAATTAAACCAACAGTAGTCTTAATATCTTGATAAGAATATAAACCTGCGGCAGCACCAGCTAAACTTTGAATATTATTGTTAATAAATTGACCAGACAAAACACTTTGTGTAAAAGCTGTTCTATCAAGATTCTCAATATCATCAGTAGCACCAAGTACACCCTTAGCGTAACTTTCAAACATTTTATCTACATAATTCTGTAAACCAGCTTGAATAAGTTCAGGTGGAACTTGAGCTTTATTCTGTAATATATCGAGAACATTAACTCCATATTCCTTATTAACAGTATCTAACAAAGTTTTAACTTCAGCAGGTAATTTAGAATTAACAGTAAACTTACCGTCTTTTGTAGGAGCACCAAGTTCATTTATATTAATACCTAAACCATTAAGAGCAAACATTGTAGGATTACCAGCGAATAAAGGAGCATAATCTTCCAATTCATAATCTCTTAAATGTCCACCAGCAGAACTATCATCTTTTACAAATCGAGTAAGAGCATCTTGATTCTGCCAAATAGTAGTAAGATAATTAGTATAATCAGGATTAGATTTGAGTAATGACATAGCATAACTCATAATCTCTTGTTCTGTAATACCTTCTCTTTCACTACCAGTTTTAACAAAGTGACTTGCTAACTTCTCACCATCAAAACCTGTTGCAACATCTAATCCGTACTGACGTATCATATCAGGATTAGTAACAAGATTTTCAAATGATACCTTATCAGCTTTAGCTTTTGAAAGAATATCAAATACGTCTTTTTGATATTTATTTACATCGAACTTTTTACCGATTTGAACTCCATTAAAACCACCGCTTACAACAGTATTAGTTTCTGCATCATAAATAATATCAGAAGATTGTAAACGACTACGAAGCAAGAAAGCATTTTGATTTTGAGTATCCCAATCACTCTTTTTCAAATCTTCCATATACTGCTGTTCCAAAGCATAATCAGCTTGAACAGCTTTAAGACCTTCGTTAGTTAGAATATTCTCAGTTTGCTTATAAATATAATCATCTGCTGCAAACCAATTATCTTGTTCCTTAAATTCATTAGCACCTTCAACAATCTTAGCTCTTTCAGAATCAAGAACTTTTTGTCCACGAGAAGTTGCCTTAATTTGACTTAAAGGATTAGCAATTCTGTTAATATATGCTTCACGATTTTGGTAATACTTTTGATTCAAAGCATTTCCAACAGCAGCATATACACTTCCATAATCTTGTAATTGCGGAGTTTTTAATGTATTAGTATCGTATCGACCTATTGCAATTTCTGCCATAATTTTATAATGATTAGTTTGTAAATTAGTTGTAACTCGTATGGCTCCGCCTGCTGTGCTCCGCACAGCGGCTCCGCTCCCCGGTGGGGCAGGGGGTTGCACGCCCATTTGTCGCGTGTGTTTGTACCACTATTTGTATCATTACAAATATACAAAAAATCGTGAATATCGGACTATCCTATAAAAGAATAATCCGATATATCACGCACTACATTAAGCTCTTTTACGTCTTGCAAGACCACCATAAGCAAAACCACTTCTCATGTGATTAGTTACTCCACGAGGCCATAATTTCTCGTATAAGCGGGCACTTGTGTAATTATTAACTGCTCCGGCAAGACCTTCAACTCCTTGTAACATTCCTTGTAATCCTTGCGTTCTGACTGCCATTAACTGTTGATTCAAGCCGACAGCTTTGTTATATTCATTAATAGCGTCTTGATACATAATTTGACTATTAGCATTTCGAGCATTAACTCGTTCTTGCCTATTTAAATCATATCTTTGACGTTGATAATCTTTCTTAGCTCCATACAGTTTGTTTCGAGCAAGTTGAGCATTAATTGCAAGATTTGCTACACTATTTCGAGCAGTTTGAACATTACTTGTGTTATCAGTAATATATCGAGCAGCTCTACGTTCTTGTGTACCAAGTTCTTGTAATTCCTCACTAATATCATAATCTGTACTATATTGGACAGCATCTACTTTATTACCTTTCGGAACATGAAGTGTAGATTCAAATTCAATAGCCTTTCGATTAGCACGAGTATTAAGAGCATTACCTACAATTCCAAACAGAGAACTTGCAAGATTCATACCAAGTCCAAATTCATTAAATCCGAACTTAAATGTAGAACCACCACCAGCACTTGCAGTAGTTTGAATCGGCGGTAAAGTAGTAAGTTTAGGAGCTGAAACTCCTGTAAGACTATACGGTGAAGCATATCCGCCAAAAGGTCTTTTCTTTCTTACCATTCCACCGCAACGCATAACTGGAGCATCATTACGAAGTCCTAAAGCAGTAGCATAAAGTTCTTGAGCTTCAAATAAATCTTCTGTTTTAGCATCAATAGCTTCAGATTCACCACGAGCTTTATTCATTCTGTAAACTAACTTTTCAATATTACGAACATTTGTTCCAGTTTGTAATTTGTTAGTTTTACTTTTATCTAATGCAGATAAAGATAATGTAACTCCATCAGCAAGTTGAATAACTTGAGCTTCTTTTTTACCTTTCATATCAGTAAGTTTCTTTGCATAATCAGCGAAAGTATGATTTGTTCCGGGAACTTTAATCGTATCACTGAATACTTGACCACCTTCAGGAGTTTCACGAACAACTTCACCAGCATACATTCGACCATTTTTAGCACCGCCGCCTTCAATTTCCGAATCACCATATATGATTCCAGTTTCACCAGTAGCAGGATTATATTGTTCATGAGTTTGACCATAAGCAACAATACTATTAGATGAATTAGGAACTACTTGACCGCCGGTGTTTAACTTTCTACGACCAACCATTCCACCTAATTTAGCATAAAATCCTGTACCTTCGGAGTAATTGCCAAGATTACTTTGTCGAATAGTTGCAACATCATTTTCAACTTTATCTTGCATATTACCCAAAGTCTGCTGACGTTCCATTTCAGCTTGTTCAGCTAAAAGTTCTTGACGACGACGTTCTTCTTGACGCTTTTTCTTACGTCCAGTAAACAGACCAACAATGCCACCAATTAATGCGCCGATACCAGCACCGATAGGGCCAAGCCAAGAACCAGCAGCTGCACCAGTAGCAAGCGCCGCGGTTCCACCAACAGCAGCTCCAATTCCTAATCCAGTTCCAGCTCCACTTAAAGCGCTACCACCTACGATACCTTCGCCATCAGCACTATATTTAGATTCGTCAATATCACTGGTTTGAACTCGTGTACCCCATTGAACACTACCGGGGTCATTAATACTTGTTCCACCCCAATAAAATTTCCTACGAGGAGTTCCAACAAGTCCACCGAATTTAGCAGTAATACCACGAGAAGTTAAAACTTCATTATTGATTTTGTTCTGCATATTTGCATAGATAAGTTTATCATTAGCAATCAACTTATCTACATAGTTCTTAACTGGGATTCCAGTATCATCATTTGTCCCACCATGATAAAGCATATCAATTATATCATTGCCGAAAAATCTATTACCAGAATCACGAGCCATTCCTAAATAATCAGCAGTAGCATCGTGTGTAGAACGAATACCACCGAAATTATATTTTTTACGATTAGTTTTACTCATATCTTCAACATAGTTATCAGGATTATCATCAGTATTAAAATTAGAAAATAATTTATTTCTAATCATATCATAATCATTAGAACTATTAGTTTTAAATATTTCTAATTCAGATTTATCTCTTCTTTTATTACCAGTAGTATATTCTTTAATAATACTATCTGTATTACGTTCATTAGCACCTTTTAACAATTTCTTATATTGTCTAAAACCAGTTCGACCTACTCGATATGCAAGATTAGACATAAGATTAACAATAGGCTGAGGTAAAGTATTGAAATCATCAATACCATATTTCTCAGAATAAATATCACGAACATCATTGTAGGCTTTCGCCATACGACGATTCAATTCAGCATCAATTTGTTTTCTTGTTGCTTTACCTTTTGCTTTAACAGATTTAGTAAAATCAGAAGTATCATTTAACTTAAAACCGGGGCCAATAGTATCATCACCACCTTCATACGAGGGATAAGGATAATAATATTTACCATCTTTTGAACGTGAACGAACAGTTTTAAGTTTATTATTTTCTTTAACACGAACAAATTCTTTATCACCAGTCAATTCGTTATCCCAAATATGTTGAGAATACTCATTAATATAACGAGTAACTTGACGAAGACTATCAGGATTAACTTTATGATTAGACATACCATTAAAAGTTTGAGTAACACGACAAGTGGGCGTGCAACCTTCTGCCCCACCGGGGAGCGAGGCCGAAGGCCGAGCCGCACAAGTTGTTACAAATTATCTTTGATTATTACGATTATCAAGAATCCATTCAGGATTAACATCAATAAGTTCCCAAAGTCTGTTATTATCACTATTATTAAACTTCATTATACAATAAATATATTGACAAATGAATTTATTAATATCATACCATTTAGCTTTACGTTTTAGTGCAGATTCATCTACAACTAAATCAGTAATCATAAAAGGTATTTGTTTGTGTATATCATTAACATTATTAAATCTCCAAAGATTTACTTTATTAACACCAGTTGTACCATTATACCAAATATCATTAAATTTAACAAGTTTATAACCAGTACATTGGTCATCATTATGAACCAATATAGCATTAATAGTTTTCTCAAATTCATTAATAGTAGGTAACAGATTATTAACAATATCAACTCTGTCTTTCCAAGCAATATTATTTAATAACTTATTATAACTATTATTATCATTAAGAATAAATTTAATATATGATTCTTTAATAAGTTGATTACCATTATCATCTTTTAAGAATCGACCATAATTATTTTTAGATATTGCATAAATACCATGTTTATCAAACCAGAATAATCCATTTCGATTGGTAATACCTACGATGGGATTATAATCATGGAATGAAATCCAAGCATTAGCAATAGGACTAAAACTAATTGTGAATTGTTTATTATCAACATTTTGGACTAAATATAAGATATTAGTATCTTCATTAAATGCCCAAATTCTACCATTATTTTTAAACGGATTAACTACATCTTTTACAAGATTACCGTCAAACCACTTAAGAGCATTGAGCGCAGTCATATTACTTACTTTATCTCCATTGATATTAAAGATACGCCTATGAACTGCATCAATAACAAAATAACCAATAACATTAACATGAGTATCAAAATAACTTTGACAACCTATATAACCACTGGGACTATATGTAACCTCTTGAGGTTCCATATTAAATATATCAGCTGTACCTAAATACGAAGTACCTTCATCAGTATTAGAAAGTGTATCACGAAGTTGCAATAAATGCAAACCGTATGTTTGTTGAATATAAAGATTTTTATTGTCAGTTTTTAATGCGATAATTTCACCTCGATTAAAAGGCATATCTTTATAATCATCACTTCTAAATAATCGCCAATTAAGATTAGCATTTTCAGCATTCTGTAATTGACTACGAATTATACGATAAGGATGGTCTTGAGTTCCGGGAATTTCTTCAAAATAAGTAAATGTTTCAATTCCATTCTCATTGTAAACAGGAGAATAACCTTTACCAACACTACTATTTATGAAATTATCAACTTGATAACTCAATTGATAAAATTCGCGTAATTCATTACCACGTTTATCGTGATATTTGAAAGACTTATCAACGTTATTAACACTAAATCGAGCAAGAATATTAAATTTACTTTCAAGAGGAACAGTAAATATCCAACGATAAACAGTAGCATTACTATCTAATTCTTTTGCTTGAGCATCACCATAACGATAATCAGATGATGGAGCAGTAGCTCGAAGTGTTATATATCCAATAAATGTATCACCAACTAATGAAGTTATTATTTCAGAAGAACCTTTAATATTAATTACATTAGATGCAATTTGAAGTTTCTGATTATTAACATCAGAATAAAGTGTTTCAGAATTATTAATTAAATCGGCAATATATCCTCTTGCCCATTCTTCATTATCTGTACCTTTATTAAATCCATCAAAACCTTTTTCAATACGATAATAACTATCGCCAGCGATATTGTTTTGAGAACTAATATTAGCATTGATATATTCAAGTGAAACATCTTTAGTTGCACGAGAAGTATCAATTGTAAGACTATTAATGTCAGCATCTAAAAACCGAGTTCCAGATTCATTAGGATTATCATTAAATCCATCAAAATCTTCACCTTTCCATTTAGCTGGAAATACTTTTATATCATCATCAAGTTCTTCATTTTTAACAAATTTAAGAACATCAGTTTCAAAGTATAGAGGTTTAAGTTTACCTCGAATACTATTTATCTTATTATAGAGATATTCAAATGTATAAAATCTTGCATTATCTCCACCAAAAGGATTTTTGTATGTTTGATTCTTACCGAAATTGTTAGTTTCAGTATCTCGCATTGCGAAACCTTGTGTAACAATTCGAGAGTTATTAATATTATGTTCAACAAAGAAATAAACTATCGAACTAATATATTTATTCATTAAGTCTGTTTTACCAGCAAGATTAGCTTTAATATTGATATTAGGACTTAATGTGTAAGTGGGATTCCATTCAGAAGAAGTAGAATATAATTGAGTTAACCAATTAAATGTCGGAGCAGTTGAACCATCAACTTTGTCACTTAATCGAGCTTCAATTAAAATATATTTAGTTTCTTTTGCATCAAGATTAATTACGAAATTAGTTTTTGTATTAATAGTATTACCAATAAATACAGATTTACTATCTGATGCTAAAAGATTAGATTCAGAAATTTCATAGTATCCAGTTTCAACTTCAGATTCTTCTGAATCAATCTGTTTAACTACTGATGTAGCATCATAAACTTTTGTAGTTAAATTTATACCAGCAGGTATTAAACTATCTCCAGCAAATGTAGGACTACATTCAACACCGATTAATTGACTGTCAGTACTCTCACTTGTTATCTCCAATACTACAACTTGATAATCAGAAGGATTAACTCCACCTTCAGAATCTTCAGTTGTATAAGGTAATGGAAGACTTGGTAATTTAAGTTTACCTTTCGTTAAAGAACGACCTTTCGCTTTAACAGTTGCGTGTCCAGTTGAAACTCCATATAAAGTGAAATAACGATTGCGAGCTATTGTAGGTTTTTCACTACCAACACCAGTTTTAGCAATTTCATCTACTTGTTCAGCATCACCAATATCAGGCAAACTTTTCCAACTCGGACTTATAATCTTACTAATACTTTCAGATTTATAAGGAATTTTATGAGCATTTCGATTGGTAGAACCTACGGGATAAGCTTCAATATCATAATTATTAGCTTTCCAAGGAATATGATGTATATTTACAAGGTCACCTTTATAATCATAATATCCAGCATAAAGAACATAAACTTCACCACTTTTGAAATAACGTCGAGTACTATTAATATAAGAAGAACTTGGATTCCAACTTAATTGAACATCAAGATTGTTCTCTGTAAATTCTTTAAGTTCACTATCAAGTTTACTATAATCAAGAGTCTTTACATTACCTCGAATAAGTCTATTATTGAAATTAATAAGAGTATTATCTCGAATATATGATATATTTTTAATAAAAATATCATCAAGACTTATAGTAGATAAATATGAAACATCACTTACAATATGAGTAGTACTTACACCATTGATTGAAATATCATCAGTTTCATATGATAATTGAGCTTCGTCAGTAATATAAACAATAGCAAATCTACAATGTTTATATTTAATACCACTATTTCTAAAACTAATAGTAATATTTTTATTGATTTCGATACCTAATGCATAATCTTCTTCGTAATTACCACAAACAATAAGTGATGTACTCAAAGGAGAATAGTTAGTATAAGTACCATCATCAAGACGATATTTAATTGCTATTTGATAAGCACCAGTTTTAAGATTACCACCGTCTTTAACTTCTAATTGAAGTTCAGGATAAGTAACATTTGGAATAAGATTAAATGAATCAACTTCATCAATAGTAATATTATATCCTATAGCAGTATCATCTCCATTGTTACCATCATAAAACGGGTCAGTCATATTAATAATTCTTGTTTCATTTGCTGATTCATCAGTTCCCTCAGTAAATGTAACAATTAAATTTTCTTTATAATTATATATATAATCTCCATGAATCGGTTTATCAATACTAAATCTAAATGCACCAGATGTACTATACAGACAACGTTTTACAGTTGGATTATTATCATCAAGATTAAGATATATAATAGCGTCATTAGTTTGTAAATCAGATTTATCTGCATTATTCCAATGTTCTACAACGCAAAAAAGTACAACACCAACATTAGTTGGAATTGTACCTATAATATTATATTTGTGATTATCGGCATCACTATAAATATAAGGAATGATATGCCGATTTGTCGGATGATTTTCAAGAATATCATCTAATTCACCTATGAAATCAAATCCTCTTTCATTAAAATAACTTTGACCTTTATTATCAATAGTTATATTTTTAGCATATCGTAAAGATTTATCTTGTGCAATATGAGGTGAATTATCTAAATCAAGACCTAAAACTTTCATAATTTCTATTATTCTAATGTACGAAGAATAGTAGCAATATTCTCTCGACGGTCATTACTAAATTTGTTACAAGAAACTCGAACTTGTATTCTCATTCTATCGAGTTCTATCGCAGGATTTGTATAAGGATTATTTGCTGTAAGACTTACAACCGGATGTTTATAACCTCTTAATAATATTTGTTTAAGAACATAAAGTTTAAGATATTTTTTAAGAGGGCCATTATTATAAATAAGAGGAACATCCATATTTATAATACTGTCATAAACAACAGGTAAAGCTCTATATCTTAAATGAATAGTTCCATAATCAACGTTAGTATGAATCCAGTTATTACTAATGTAATAATAAGGTTGCTCTTTATTAACAGGAGCATGATTAAAACTATCATTTTTATCACCGGGACTTGTTATATCTGCATTTGGAATACCGGGATAAAGAGTATATGTTGGAACAGTTGTTACTTTTTCAGTAATAGTATCTTTGTTAAATTCAGCTGAATTTTTAAGAACAGCTTTTTTGTTATTTATAATGACATCAATTACACCACGAAAATCCCACGGTAATTGACAACGATGGTCATCAAATTCAATATCTTTTTTTACATTAACATAAGCTTGAATGAATTTAAGTTCTTCCAAAGCATTTGCAACCCAAATAGGAAAACGACTTACAAAGTCATCACTTTGTATATTATAATCGTTATACATATCTGGAATTAATGTAGCACTACTAATGAATATATTATTATCAATCATAAAGCATTATTTTGTTTAGGAAGATTATTTCGATATAGTTTAATAGCTTCGTCAGGATGATTAAAACAAATTGCAAGAATTTTATTGAAACAATTAAGTCTTCGATTTGTTGCAATTTCATCGACAGTTTTACCTTTCATTGCAAAAGGTGTTCTGTCAATAGTTTTTTCACCATTTTCATAAGCACTACTTGTGTGACCAAATTTGAATTTGTAATAAACGCTTTGCGGTATTCGACCTTTGACTTTATGATATACAGCTTTTATACACCAGTCATAATCATAATATATGAAATAAGGAATACCATTTGGATTATCAGCAGTTCGTATATTAATACCTTGTTCTAATAATTTCTTTTTTAAGTCTTTTGTAGCACCCCAATCGACAACACTACATACATCTCCTGGCATTGTCTTTTTATAGTAAACATAAACGTAACCTACGGAACTACCAAAAGAATAATTATTACCTTTGCATAGTAAATTAGCTATCTCATTATTAACTTCATCTTGCATATAAGTATACATTTCAGAAGGTAATTCTTTAAGAGCAGCAAGAGTTTCTATATCATCATCGAGTTTATCAAGACGTTCATAAACTAAGTAATTATAACTACGAATATAACTCATTAGTTTAGTACCAAGTAGAGTATCTTGTTTCTTATTAAAATAAATCTTACTACGATTATTAATATCAAATACTACTGAAACATCAACACCGACTTCTTGATATTTAGCAAGATTATCTTTGATATTATAAATACAATCATTGCGTCGTTCATAAGCAAGATGTAATTGTTTAATTAAAGAATTAAGTTGTATTTGAACTTCTTTAACAAAATCTCTCCAATAATATTCGTTATCAACCATAATGATAGAAACATGATATTAATCTTGGCCATTGCCACGTTGAGCAATAGTAGGATTATTATTATTTGTTTTAATATCCAAATCTTGAGGATAAATACCAAATTCAGTTTTAAGTATTTCTTGAATTATACTTTCAAGCATATCATTAGGTAAAGGTAATTCAATATCTTGACCATCTTCATTCTTAAAGAACGAAAGAACTTCATCAGGATTTTCAAATATACCTGTAATCATTACTTCATTAATTGGTCGTCTATCATCAATATCTTTTGTACCAACTTTTTCAGCAATAATTATATGACCGTTTAATATAATATAAGCTCGTGGATACCCGGTGGGAGAGCAGGTTGGACGCCCACTCTGACGTAGTTTAAGAGATGTAATAGAACTCTCATACATATATCCATTACCAACAGTATCACCTACAAACGCAAAAGGCGCATCACTTTGTATGCGCACTGGTGTAGGAACTTTGTACTTTGTTCCTAACAATCTAATTTTATTAGCAACTCGATATTCAGTAGGAAGAATATCACTATATTTCAACTCTTCAACAGGAGCAATAAAAGTAAGTTTAAGAATATCATCTATTCCATTTTTCTCAATGCTTTGTCGAATACGATTTGCAAACATAGTTTTAATCATATCCTTAACACGTTCTTTAAGTTCGTGATTATTAGGTTGATTAACCATGTTTGCAATACGAGCTGCATATTGATTAAGTGTTCCCATATCTTACTTATTTAGATTCAAAAGATTAGCAATAGTATTTTGTTTTTTCCAAATATATTTTTCATCATCAGGATTAAATCCTTCTACGATATTATATTCAAGAGAAATAAAACCAATAGGTGTTTCTTTAATAGGGTCTTTAATAAGAAAAGTATAAGCAGACTTCATACCTCTACTTTCAAGTTCATCTTTATAACATCTATCTTGAAACTTATATTTACTAACATCATTACAATAATGACGATTTCTAACAAGAAGATTATGAAATAAATAAGGAAAATTATTAACAAGAACATCCTTAAAAGATTTCTTATAAGATACTACACAACAATCATAATCTTCACCAACAACAGTGTATTTATCCATTTCTACACCATTAATGAAATGACCGCCATTATGAAAATAAGCAATATAAACAGCATTAGCGTGAATAGTATCTCGAATAGAAGCACATATCTTATCAAGTTCTATATAACAATTACTTTTTTCAATAGTAAGTTTTTGTTCTTTACGTTTAGGAAATAACCATTCTTTTAGATAAATACCAGCAATCGTACTTATGGATGTTATTATAGCTACTATAATAGCTGTATAATCGAACATAGATAGGCGTATAAGAGGATTAATATTAATAGGTATATTATATTGGGCTACTAACAAATATACGTTAAAATCCCCCATTTCCAGCCGTAATTACATGAAAAAAGACGTGCTAATCTAATAGCACGTCTTACCAAACAAATTACAATAGCCCATTAAATAACCCTAAAATATTCCCAAACCTTATCACTACTTGCATCTTCATCCTCAAACCAATTAGCAATAGTAGCTTCAATAATCTTTTCTTCTATTTCACTATCATTTGCATTTGAGAACCATTTTTCATATAAATCAATATTATCGTGATATTGTGCATTAAGAGCTACATAAACATCCCACATAGTAACATCCTTATTCAAAGGACGTATTCTCCTATCATATATCTTTTTAGCGTTTTCAATACTGAATAAAGGAGTATCAATCTTAACACCTTTATTATTAGTATGATACATTTGAGAAACTTGATATATAGCATAAGGTTCATTAAAATGTTTACCAGCTAAACGTTCATGGAAATCTTTCATTATTTCGAATAAATCTTCTTCATCAATATCTGTATTTTCACAAACAGCTTCTTTGAAATGACAAACTAAATCCCAAGCATTAGAAGAATCAATACGAATAGTTTGTTTATAATGTTCAATTAATTTATTCAGATTTTCCATATTTTTCAATATTAGTTTTCAGTTCATTAAAATCATCTTTATCAAAAATAACAGTTTTATTCATAAATGGAATAGTTACTTTTATAGAACCTTCACCAATAGTTACACCATTAATAGTGTTAGCTTTTGATACAATTAATCTATCAATCATATCATTAAGTAATCCATCACCATCAACCATACCTTTTTCATCAGTAATTAATGAAAGAGCTTTATCTAATTTAGATACATTAGTATCTACAATTTTAGATAAATAAGGTTTGGCTACAATATCAAAAAGAGGATTACTACTCGAAATATCTGCAATTTTACTATTTATAAATTTCAGAATCTCTTCAATTAAATTATCTTTATTAATCATAACTTATTTATTAATAGATTCACAAAATTCTTTATATGTTAAATTAGGATTTGCTTTAGCTGCAATTTGGAACTTTTCAAAAAGTTCAAGTTTCCTATTAGATTCAGCTACTATTGCATTCTTACTTGACTTAATATAATTAAGTTGTTGAGTAAGTAATTCTTTACCATTTAGTGATTGTTCAATAACATTTTTAACAGAGTTGATTAATGCTTCTTGAACAAGTTGTTTTAATTGATTATCTATTTGGATATATTTAGTATCACTAAATAATATATTTCGTTGTTCATCATTTAAGCTACCAATTTCAGAATCAATAGCAGACCAAAGAGAGTTATTTTGATTATTAGGATATTGAATCGTATTTGACATACGTTCTTTCATAGCTTGAAGATACTGAACTCTCTCATCTATTTCTTTACTATAATCAACCGTTTGAGGAAAAGGATTTGAAAGAATTGGGTCGTATCCAATATTAAATGTAGGGCCATTCATAGTTGTAAGATTTTAATTAAAAGGAGAAGTACTCCGATTTTTATATCGGAATACTTCTCGAATTGAAAGAGTAAATTAATTAGCAGGAGCCGGAGCACTTTGTGCAGGGCACGAGTAAGGATTATAAGCAGGATAACCAGTTACAGTCGGAGTGTTAGGAAGAACAACTTCACCAGTAATCATACGGCAAGTACGACGGAACAGATTGAAATCAGCCTGTTCAGCAACTCGCGTAATAGCTGCTTGAATAAGAGCATCCTGATAAGGACGAGTTGCACGAAGAACAGCAACTTCTTTCTCAAGTTCACTAACACGAGCATTCGTAACATCAAAACCATCACGCTGACTTTTGTACAGACCAAAATCTGCATCAATCTGACTCTTATAAAGACCAAACATTTCAGCTTCAATTTGATGACGGTCATTGCAACGAGCCGTTTGACCATTAAAAGCAAGAGACCACATACCATTAATAAGTTCACACTTATCTTCCTTTTCAACACCTGCGGCGACAGCACCAGCTGCTCCCATTCGATTACCGAATAAACCACCGCCAAGACCACCGCTTAACAACCATAAAGCCGTACCTGCAATACCAAGTCCAAGACCAGTACCAGCAACGCCTTTCGAAGCATACTCTTTCTTGTCATGTCCAGAAACTTCAACCATCTCATGGCCAGTTTCAGTATCAATCATTTTCATACAATTATTGATATTAGTTTGTTTGTTATTAAATGATAGAGTAATCGACTACACTACAAACTTACAACTAATATCTCCAATAACATAAGGATATGAAAAATCCCGTAACCTATTAAGATTACGGGATTTACAAGCGCAAAAGATTATTAATCTTTATTATTAGCCAAATAACGTTTAGCTTCATCTAAATCTTTAAGAACCCAACTAAGTTCATTAAATCCCAAACGTTTACGACCGTGAGGAATAATACCTTTTCTGACAAGATAATCAAATTTATTAGATGTAATATGAAGAACATGTTCACAAGCATAAGCTTTTGAAACAGTAGCTACACCTTTATTGAGCATTGTAAGATGGTCTATAATAACAGAAGCTTCTTCCTCAGTTATATTAGTATTTCCAGCATTAACATTCTCAAGAGTATTTTCGAGAATTGCTACAAGAGCTTTCTTATAATCCACCATCTTTTTAATCAGTAATTTTACACCTTTTCTTAACATACCAAATTAGTGCTATAAATATACCTGCAAGAATATAATGAATTGTAAGTAATAAACCGTCACTACACTCACCAATATTAGTATAACGAATTAGCAGAATATATGATAGCACAAATAGGTCATAAGTTATAACAATTTTATGCCAATAACAAAAGTTAAATACATAACTACAAGCATACATCATTATAACGAAAGCTAACGAACTACCAACAGTAATATCAAATAAATCTAATATTACATCTTTGACATCTAACATTGCAAGTGTATTATTAATCAGAATACCCGCAGCAACAGCTACGGGTATCCATTTAGCAATTAATAAGAACACTTTGTGCTTAAAGTTTGCCATAATGTTTTATTTCTTTTTAGAACCTTTCTTAATCTTCTTAACATCACCAGATTTAATGCCAGCCGTACCAGCACCACGAGTTACTTTTGCCATAGCTTAATCCATTTTATTAGTTTTATCAATTTGTTTATAATCTACACCAAGTTTTTTAAGAATAGGTTTGAATATCCAACTCCAAGCAACTGGTGCGAGAACAGAAGAATTAATTAGAATAACCGTTTCTTCATAACCTCCTGCTCTATAACCTGCGGCAATTGCAAAACAACTTATAATCATAACAAGTCGTTTAGTCCAAGTGCTAACAACTTTATCACCATTTAAATCATCAATCACTTTAATTAGAATATACGTTAGTATATTCACACAAAGCATAAAAGATAAATCGAAATGCGTGTTAAATAACTCAACGAAATTACTTATTAGTTTATCCATTTAATTAACGACCTCCATATTTCTTATTTGGAATATATTTTAAGAAACTAAAAGGAAACAATTTCTTCTTATAATCCGGGTCACTTTCTAAAGCTCTTGCTTCACCTTCAAAACAAATATCTTTATAAGCTCGATTATAAGGAGGTAATATGATTTCAATTATCCAACTAATCACGTAAGCAATTAAAGGAATAATTGGAGTTAATAATAAGCACCACCAAGAATAATTTGTAGTAAGACTTAATATGATACTTACAATAAGACTGAATATAAATAATACTACTTGTTGATAACTATGACAAGATTCATGTCGTTCAACAGTAGGAGTTATCTTATCTTTGTATTCAGTACGAATTACTAACCACCATAATAAAGTCATACATAAATATCCTTTGAACGGTAGGAATTTACAATAGACTTTAATCATGATTTTATTTTATTTGAATTTGTTTATAACAATTAGCATGTATAGTATTTATAAAATTTTCAGCAACTCCGCTATTATCAATAACTAAACCATCTTCATAACCTTGTAACTCCATTATCTTTTCCCATTCAGATCTTACTGTCATATTATTATAAACAGATCTTTGTAAAATAGACATAGCACCTGAATAATTATCATTTTCAACATCGTGTAATTTAATAAGACTATGAATACAAATTGGTACTATAGAATTAATATCCCCCATACCCATAATGCAATTATATACATAATTAGTATTATCAGAATCAGTATATATAATTGTTACAATGGAAGGTTTCTTTACTTCTTCTTTAGGTACTAAACTATAATATGTAATTTTAAGAGCATTAAATCTTTGAATGATAACATCCAAACTTGCAGTGAGATAATCCAAATTATCATCTGTCATACTTTTAAGTAAGGTAACATTCGGAACAGCATACTTAACATCAGCATTTACAGAATTAATTAAATTATTTACAGTACTAAATATGATAAATATTGGAACTGGTTTTGTACCATTTTTAATATCATTATTAAAAAATAAATGAAGACTAACAGATAATTGAGACATATATATACCATGTAAACTTCTATAATTCTTTATAGAAAGTTTAATGTTATTTTCATCACCATTTATATTCAAACTACCATCAGGTGAACCAATAATATTAAATATAGAATCTATAAGATCACCGAATTGAGCTTGTGTAGGTATTTTACCTGTTTCAAAATATTGTTTAAGCTGACTTTTAGTTGCCATAATTTGATTGACTGTTTTTGTATTACAAATAAATTAATCATAAGATGTACTTGATTTAGGATTAAATAGATTATTTATAACAACTAAAAATCAAACTTAATTTAACTTTTAATTTCTAACGTTAATATCTCTCATATATTTATTAATAAAATTCAACAGTTGTGTAGTTTCTAAATCTGCTGAATCTAAAATAGCATACAATTCTTCTTTATAAGCAGTTATATTTGCAATAGAAGTAAGAATATAATTATATATAGTTATAGCACCATGCGATACTCCTACTCTGATAGCTTCAGAAACAATAGGGAACGTATCATTTTCAGCAGTATAAACTACTTTGAAATAAGCTCTTGTAGAACCATCAGTTGTTATAAAAAAGTGTTCTTTTACAAGGTCATTTTCAATAACTCTATGTGTATTAGATAAATGATACCAGCCAACCCAATTCCACTTAGCATTTGAGGGAATTGCTCCTACAAGTACTTCATCAGTAGCTGAATGTAATTCACCACCTTGTAATAACATTTTCTTTATCATTTCAGATGTTAGAATAGTATATTTAACAGGCGGAGTATTACTATATTCAGAAGGTTAACCGGTATTACAATGTACAATTATATAAGGTAAATATGTAGCATTAGCTGCATCATAAAAACCTATAAATAAATAAGATGCTTCATCACCAATAGTAACAAATCTATAACCAAGTACGTTGGGATGACTGGGGTTAACAAAGTTTAATGTAGCATCCCCCCCACCCCGAATTTGTCACTATTAGGGATTTTGTCTATCAAATTTTCAAAATCAGCTTGTGTAGGAATAGCTCCAGTTTTGAATAGAGCTTTAATTTGTGCAAGTGTCATTTCTCTAAAATTATTAGAAATTAAATGAATTTGTATAATAGTTTAATCTCTAATAATAATTAGAGATTAAAGAAGTTTTTTGTTCCAAGTGCCATTACGTAATCTATCAACAATAACATTATCTGGATAACTAAATTCAACAACATTATTACCTTGAACCATCAAATGTTGATATGTACTACCAGCGCCACCTTCGATAGTACATTCCAAAGCATAACCAATAACCCATTTGTTATTAAAAATTGCAGGATAAACATACCAAGTAATGTATTTACTACCACTACTGTATGTTACAACTCTCGGTGCAGGAGGATTATTATTATATCTATTAAATATTTTAAACCAATCTAAAGCTAAATAATTAATAGCTGCAACAACTTGGTCATCAGATGCTGCATTAAAAGTCCCACCTAATTCTTGATACATGTCCATAACTTCACTACTTGTTAAAACATGATAAGTTATTGTATCAGAATTAGTACTTGGACTATCAGTTGGAAAATAAAATAATAAAACAGGAACATTATCACCTAAATCATTATCCCAACAAGAGATAATTAAATAAGTATTGCTATCCCTATTATTAACAAATCTATAACCATTTACGTAAGGAGCACCGTTTTTATCACCATTACCAAGAACTAATGTTGAATCCCCCCCCATCGGGAATATTCATAACACTATCTATCAAATCAGCAAAATTAGATTGAGTAGGTATTTTTCCAGTTTGGAAATATGCTTTAAGAGCCTGCTTATTTATTTTAGTCATAACTTAAACAAATTTAGTTAGAAATTTCTTAATGCTTGCAAATATACTAACATCTTCATCAGATGCAGTTTCAGAGGTTTCATTAATAGACATAGGTTCAACACTTCTCGTGTTACCGCCTACTCTAAAAATAGGATGACTTGTTCCATCACCTTGTATCTGCATATATCCAATACCATCAGGCCCAGCTGCTTGTGACACACTTACAGACTTTGAAGTAGCACCAGAATAACTTGCAGTTACAGTAGCAGTTTTTGCACCAATAGGATTATTAGCTGCTGTTAATTTATTACCACTTAATGTAAAACCTCCCGGATTAGTTGTTAAAGCTAATGTAGGAGTTGCACTTTCAGTTGTTGCTATTCCAGTTGAACCTGATGTATAAATAGGAGTTTTAGAACGAGTACAACTCGAAGTGATTGTAGAAGTACCACCGGTTGCTGGAAGAGAAGTAGGATTAGCAGAAATACTAATATTCCAAGAACCATAATTATATGATTCAATTCTATTACTTACAGAAATAGAGTCATCTACATATTTTGTTCTATCACTTTCATTATAACATCTAAATTTAGCAGTATCAGTTGTAACATTAGCTCCCATAGATGAATGTGTAATCAAATACGTATCATCCATAGAAAATCTATTATTACCATTACTAATCATTTCGATTTTATAAACACCAGCTTTAGTTCTTGTATAAGGAACTGTACTACCAGATGTATATAAATCATAATAAGTATAAGTATTTCTGACTACTCCAGCTGCACGTGCAGTACCTCCAGCAGCAGTAATTAGATTAGATATAATAACCATTTCAGGAGTACCATAAGAACTAAGATGTTCATCGTAATTATCATCTATTACAGCATTTGCTTCTTGATAAATAGTAATAGTTGATGATACTGTTTGACCATCAAATGTATTTGAATATTTACCAGTTACAACAATACTTCTCCTACTACCAACAGTTGTAGTTCGATTGCTTGCAGTAACCTTAGTACCAGATATAGAAAATCCAGTAGCACTTCCTGATAGAACTGGAGTAACATTATCTGTACTAACTAAATTACCATTACGATACGTTTTAAGTACAGCTGTAATATTTGCAGTTCCACCTTTTGCGGCAATTTCAGTATTATCACTACTTAATATTAAATCATATGTATAAACAGATGCTTCTTGTTCAACAGTAAGAATAACTTGTTTACTGGAATCTTTTTTACACTTTCCAATAAACTGCATACTTCTCTTAGAAGTACCTTTTTGAACAGGTGATGAAATTTTAACAGTCTGATTTCCTTGAAAAGAGGGAGATTCAATACTAATTGAATCTCCACTCTCGTCATTCCATTTATTAGTGATAACACTCATAAATGATTAATTAATTTATTCAGCAGGCTCGAACGTCCATTCGTCATTCGACAGAATCTTCAGAGTCTGCTCACCACCACCCTTCGGAATAGTAACAGTTGCAGTAGTTGTACCCTGCGAATTGAGATACAGATAGCTGTCACCAAGAGCCTGAGTAATAGTAATAGTTTTAACAACAGTCGAACCCTCACCCTTGATTTCAAGAGTTGCAGAACGAGCTGTGATAGTTTCATTCTTCGATACAACAACAGTAACATCATAAGTATATTCTCCAGTAGCACCGGGGTCACCAGCAATAGCAGTACCAGATGTAGCTGTTGTACTACTATTAACCTTAAATGATGTTATATTTGCAATACCGAAGTTAGTTTTCCATGTAAACGTAAGAAGTTTCGAGTTAGACTTACCAGTTACATGAATTGTTTCACCACCTTTAGCAACATTAATAGTTAAACCATCGGGAGTGATAAATTCGTCAGCAGCCTTTTCAGTAACTATGACTCTAACTGTGTTAGTCTTTCCGACAATCTTACCGGAAATTGCAGTGCTTCTATCTGTACGACCAGTATAAGGATTCGCAGAATTAATCTTAATCTGTGCATTTCCAGTACCAGTTTTAGGAACCCAAGATAAATAACTCGGAATAGTTGCCATTGTTTTTTTTTTGGTTGATTAACTATAATAACAAACTAATTACCAAATTCCCATTCAGCTGTATCACTTGCGAAAACAGTTATGGTATCATGATAATTATTATCTTTATTTAGAATAACAAGAGTTTTATCAACAGCTAATTCTACAACAGGTTCATCTATTGGCCAAACTTTTTTACCATTAAGCCACATATCAAGAACCTGCCGACGATTACCATTAAGCATTACGACAGCTTCCGTAGCTCGTTCAAGAAGATTAAGTTGTGCCATAGTTGTAGAATTTTATTAACTTTGTGGTGTTTCAAGAGCAGTCACACGACTTTCCAAAGAAGTATAATTACTCTCTAATGTACTTACTTTACCACTTAAAGTAGTAACAGTTTCTTGTAATGTATTAACAGTACTTTCAAGAATTTCTACTTTTGTTTGTAATTGTTGAACAGTTGAAGATTCAGCCTTAGTGGCTAAACCTTCAACTACAAAAGTAATTAACTTCTGAAAAGCACCAGTTTTCGGAGGCCAGTTTAAGGCACAAAATACTTTGCGAATTACTGATTCTTTCATATCATTAAACCGTTAATTAGATTCGACATTACCAACCCTAAATATAGGATGTTTAGTACCGTCACCTTCGATTTGCATATAATCAATACCATCATTTTCAAATACTGATTCAGGTACTAATTCAATAGTTGTAACACTATGATTTGCAAGATTATCATAACTTTGATTATATTCAGTGTAGCCATCACGTCTAACCAAAATTACAACCTTTGAATCATAAGTACCACTAATATGAGCTATACCTTGATAATCAGTAACAATAGTTTTAACAGTAGAAGTAAACCAACAACTAATACCTGAGGTAATAGGAACTTTAGTAACAGAATCTACAAATTTAAGAGCTATATAATCTTGACCTTCTTTCGGATGTAAATCAATATAATTGACAACAGCTTCAGAAGGTTTAGCTGCAATAAACAATGCAGGTTCAGTAGCTTCATAACGAGTATCACCTAAAGTCTTATAATTACGTTCGAAACCAATCGGATTAGCTTCACTAACATAACCATCTTCTGATGAATCACAGTTACCTATTTTTTTACCAGTTTCATCATAAATGGTATCACTAATCATGCAACCAGTTAAAGCATCCCGTGTACGAACTTTAATAAGGCCGTTATTATTACGAAGACATAATATCTCAACTGTTTTATCAGTATCAAATACTACTTCTTTACTACCAATATTATACCAATCAGAAGATAACGGTAAAGCATAATAAGTTATAACACTATCTTTATTCTTTGTGATTACCAAAGGTTCATCAGGTCTGGTTGTACCAACAGTAGTTCCAGTACTTGATATTTCTTTAATATCAGCAGCTAAATAAAGTTTATTACTATCATAAATTTCATAAGCCTTGATGGTTACAGAAACCTCTTCGGGTTCAGGCGGTAACTCTTCAAGTACAATAGTAACACTATGTTCACCAGTAGAATTAATCGTACCAGTTCCAGTGTTAGTTATATAACCAGTTTTAGAAGCTCGGAAATCAACACTTGTTCCAACTGGAGCTGTAACAGCCTCAGATTTACCAGCAGTCGATTCATCATTATTGAGAGGTTTCCAATCACTTTCAATACTGAGTTTATACTCAAACGTAACACCGTCTAAAGCAGTAGATTCAGTATTTACAGCAGTTGCATAGATAGTACCAGATTGAACTGGAACTTTATCCATTTCAACAGTAACTTCTGCGGTAGGAATTGCATAAGTTACCAGTTGTTCAACCTCTATATAACCCGACGAAACAAATCTCAAAATTCGGCTCGTATTGACATCTCCGGTGAGTTGTAGCGGCGTATCTTTTGTGACTTGACCTAATATACCACCCGTGTCCTTATCATAGACGTATGCGGCTATTTTGGCCTTTGTTTCGCTATCGACTACCGTAAGACTTACAGCACCTTGTTCAACTGGTAGAGCTGTAAGAGTAATATCACGAATTATATTCTCATCTAACGTAATACGCTCTTCGTAAGTTTCATATCCACTTGCACCAACTTGAATTAAAATATCACGCGGGTCATAAGTTTCATATGTAAGAGTACCAGTACCTTGAGCAATAACTACATTAGAAGGTTTATCAGTAAATATAATTAAAGCATTATCAGGAGTTGCATTTACAGTTAATGTCTTTTTAGTTTTAGGTGTAAGAACAACGTTAATTGTCGTATCTTCAACACCTACATCGACATAAACATCTTTTGTAATGTAATTCTCTTTTTCTACAATATAATGTAAACGACTTTGAATTAAACATTCAAGACTTGTACTACCAATACCTGCTGATTTTTTACCTTCCGAATTAATCATTCGTATAGTAGAATCAACCGGAACAGCTTCAATCTTAATTGTTATATAATCTTCTTCATTTCGAGGAATACGAATCCAAAGTGTACCATCTTCAAACGTAGTAGGAATTTCGCTTGTAACTTCAATTTGATTAATACTGTTGCTACGAACATGATTATTATGTTCTACAACAATACCATAAATCTCATTAATAGCATCTACAATACGTTTGTTATCAGTAACAAGTTCTTCAGAAGTTTTATCTTGCTTATTAATAAGCAAACCTTGAAGTTCTTGAGCTTTTTGTTTTAATTTCTCAATATCACTTGCCGCTGTTGGTAAACCAACTTGTGCGGCAGTAACTCTATGAGGATTATCATAATTACGAATATGAGCATTAAAATTATCTTTGTCATTCTCGTAATCTTCTTTATCAAGTTTCTTGTTTATAGCAGCCCAAACATCTTGAAACTTCTTATTAACTTCTGCAACATGATTGTTAATCCAAACATTCAACTGTTTGAACCAACCTTTAACCCTATTTTCAAGAGCATCAATGTACTCTTTTTGAGGTCGAGATACAGGTTTATCTATATCGGCAGTGTTATCGACATTGCCAAGACCAACTTGTTCTTTTGTTACCTCATGAGGATTAAACTTATTATTAATATGTTCAAATAAAAGTTTTGTAAGTTGTTCAACAGGATTTAAGTCCTCAGTTGTAAGCTCACGAACATATACTTGAACATCAAGAATCTCATTAACAGCATCATTAAAATCAAAATTGGTCTTTACATTCGTCCGATAAATCCACCAAGATTTACCCTCGTGAACATAAATACCAGTAAGAGTGAATATCTGATTACTTATGATACCTTGTACTGTAATTGTATGTATAGAACGAACAATCGGTACAAGTATATAAAGATACTGTTGAGTTGATTTAACCCACGGAACTTTATATTCATAATGTCCTACATCAATATTTCGAGATTCAAACTCGGTAATCTTTGCAGAACTAATATCAGATTTTTCAGTTAGCTTAAATAGAGCACTATTATCGTAAGCAGTTACATTAGTTAAGTCTATTTCAATCCTCTCCTTTGTCCTATATAAATATAGGTGGCCGTTCTTTCGATAGTACATATATAATGTAGGAACTGTTTTAACACCAGCACCTTCACCATCTACTGTACCAATATATTCTCCAGTTTGGCCATTATAAACACTCGGATATACACCATCTTCAAGTACACCGAGCGCTACAACATTTCGAAGATTAATTACTGCCATACCAAGAACAATAACGAAATAAATACTCCAACTACAAAGTTAATAATAGGATGAATTTTAAGACCAGTTACTGTTTTCTTTCTTGCAGCTTGAATACCACAAGTAATGATTTGATAAGCTAATGTAATCCATAAACTCATAAACCAAGTAGCAACAGTAGCCTTAAATAAAATACCTACGACAGTAGCAATGACGAAACCAATAATAATATCGTCTTTATGTTCTGAATAATAACCACTTAAAAAAGTAGTTATTTTATTCCATATTCTCTTTATCATAATACTAATCGTATTTATTGTTATATAACGATTAATAATAATAATGGTGCAACTTGTATGGCTCGGCCTGCGGCCTCGCTCCCCGGTAGGGCAGGAGGTTGCACGCCCACTTGTCACATAACATTAGCATCATTAAGAGAATAACTCCTAACACCACAATTAATAGCATTAGGAGTTATCCTTGTGGTTACATTTTTAACAAATCAATTTCTTACTTAATGAGTGCTAATACCCCTTCAAGTGCAGTAATTGCAGTACTCTTGGTATTGTCAATAGCAATAAATTGAGTAACCTGTAAACCCTCTGTATGTAAATTAAAGGGATGTGTGAAATCAGCACGAGAAGTAATTACATAAGTGTCATACATAACACCCTCGGTAGCTGTAAAAATATCACCATAAACACGGTCATATTCCTTGAAATTAGGATTATAACCTACACCGGCAACATCTGCTTCTTTCTCAAGTTTAGCAACTTGGTCATAAGTACCAACCGGAGTTTGATTCTCGTCACCCTCTTCAAGCGTAGCACGAAGAATACCATCAAACGTCACATAATACTCAAAACCTGCGGCGCCAGTGAACGTAACGCTTGCTTCGGTGAAATCATCAATCGTAATACTATCAGCACCAAAACGAGCATTAATCTTAGTTAAAGTCTTTTCAACCTCAACTTTCAGACGAGCAATAATATCTGCACTTGTTTCGTCAATTCCGTTGATAGTTACGCTGGCATTGTAAACTTCCAGAGGATAACCACCAAAAGAATTAATAGGCTTACACGAGATAATAACCTCAGCATCGAAACCTTGATAACCAATA